>Ga0137390_10000353_pt1 | contig 30730 bp, 37 predicted proteins | sample 15con2h24AmetaG_FD_104937 | JGI IMG/M metagenome (GOLD analysis project Ga0137390, IMG submission 104937) | Vadose zone soil microbial communities from Angelo Coast Range Reserve, California, USA - 15con2h2.4A metaG | ecosystem: Environmental > Terrestrial > Soil > Vadose zone > Saprolite... | reverse complement strand
GGCTGGACATGATGCTGAACGACTGCATGTACGGCATCATCTTCCGCGACATCAACCCGGTGCGGACGTTCATCGACCAGCGGTTCTCCCGGCAGGTGCACGCGCGGGCGGGCATCGTCATCAACACCGGCGAGGACAACTACCTGACCACCGCCGACGCGGTGGACGCGGCGCACACGGTGGTGGTATCGCAGCTGCTGAACGAGTACTTCGGCCGCGAGGCCGGGCTGGCGGACAGCCAGCTCGGGCTGGGGCACGCGTTCGAGATCAACCCCGAGGTGCCCGACTCGTTCCTGCTGGAGCTGGCGCACGCCCAGCTGATCAGGGAGCTGTTCCCGGACGCGCCGCTGAAGTACATGCCGCCGACCAAGCACATGACCGGCAACGTGTTCGCCGGTTACCTGCTGGACGCGTTCTTCAACCTGTGCGGCGTGATGACCGACCAGTCCATCCTGCTCATCGGCATGATGACCGAGGGCATCCACACCCCGTTCCTGTCGGACCGGGACCTGGCCCTGGAGAACGTCCGCTACGTGCGGCGGGCCGCCGGGCAGCTCGGCGCCTCGTTCCGGCCCGAACCCGACGGGTTCGTCGCCCAGCGGGCCCGGCAGGTGCTGGCCGAAGCCATCGACCTGCTGCAAACCATCGGCTCGCAGGGCCTGCTCAACGCGATCGCCGACGGCACGTTCGGGGTGACCAAGCGCCCGGCCGACGGCGGGCGCGGCCTGGACGGAGTCGTGAAGCGCGCCGAGGGCTACTACAACCCCGCGGTTTCCCTGCTCGAAGGCGCGGAGGTGATGTCATGAGCTTGACCGGGATCGTGCGGCCGTACGGCGACACCACCGGGGACGGCCGGGTACAGCTGTCGTTCACGCTGCCCGTGCCGTTCGGCGACGAGGCCGAACGGGCCCGGGCCGAGGGCGCCGCGCTGCAGCTCGCGGCCAAGATGGGCCTGGACCCGGCGATGGTCGTGCACGCCAAGGGGATGGGGCCCGACTTCACCTTCTTCATCGTCTACGGGCGGGTCAGCCACGTGGTCGACTTGTCCGCCGTGACCGTGGCCGAACGGGAGTTCCCGCTGCTGCCCGCGGCCGAGGTGAACCTGCGGATCCGTTCGGCGCTCGGCCGCAAGCTGGTCGTGGTGGGTGCCTGCATCGGCACCGACGCGCACACCGTCGGCATCGACGCGATCCTCAACGTCAAGGGGCACGCGGGGGAGAAGGGCCTGGAGTACTACCGGGAGATCCGCGTGGTGAATCTGGGCTCGCAGGTCGGCGTGGCGGACCTGGTGGCGCGCGCCGCGGCCGAGCACGCCGACGCGGTCCTGGTCAGCCAGGTCGTCACCCAGCGCGACGCCCACCTGACGAACACCCGGGAGATGGCGGCGGGGTTCCACGCCGCGTTCGGCCTGGAGCGGCCGCTGCTGGTGGTGGGCGGGCCGCGGTTCGACCCCAGCGCGGCCCGTGACCTCGGCGTGAACAAGATCTTCGGCCGCGGCACCACGCCGGGCGAGGTCGCCAGCTACCTGGTGCACGCGCTCGCGCCCGAGGATGAAGCAGCGGGAAACACTGCATGAGCGAGAGCATGGTCGGCCTGGCGGTGACGCACCGGCGGTACGTGAAGTACGGGGACGCCCACTACGGGGGGAACCTGGTAGACGGCGCCTACGTGCTCGGGCTGTTCGGTGACGTGGCGACCGAGGTGTGCATCCGGACCGACGCCGACGAGGGGCTGTTCGCGTCCTACTCCGACGTGCAGTTCCGTGCGCCGGTGCTGGCCGGTGACATCGTCGAGGCGACGGCCACCGTCACCGCGGTCGGCCGCCGCAGCAGGCAGCTCGCGTTCCAGGCGCGGGTGGTCTGCCGGGCCGACCCGTCGCGCGGGGAGTCGGCCGCCTCGGTGCTCAGCGAGCCCATCGTCGTCGTCACCGCCGCCGGCACCGTCGTCGTGCCCCTTTAGCGGAGATGAATATCACGATACGATATTTATGCTCCGAAGGTGGTGGCGGGCATGAAGCGGTACAGATTCCAGGCCCTGGTGACGCCTAACGCGGACGACGACGGCGATGCGCGCGCGAAGCTTAGTTCCGGTTCGCACCGTATGGTGCTGCGCGCCGAGAACGGCGAAACCCACCGCAGTCAGGTCTTCAGCGCTTTGGTCGACGGTGAGGACGACGGGCCATTCCGGGCCGGCAGCCCTCAGATCATGGTCACGCTGCGGGTTGTCGGCGACGACGTCGCCGATTATCTTGGCATCGGGAGTCACTTCAGCCTCTGGCTCGGCAGCGATGTCGGGCGGGGCGTCGTGACCCGTCGCCTCCTCCTCTGAATTCTCTCTGGTCACCGCTAGGGTTCAACGGTGACCGCGTTTTCCTCATCGGCTGCCCCGGCCGACGAACTGCTGCCAGCGACGCGCCGGGCGCTAACCCGCCGCGTAGCCATCGGCCAGGCCGAGGGGCGGACGCCGTCGCTGGTCGCGGCGGTGGTCCGGGATGGGCGCCAGGCCTGGTGCGGGGCCCGGAGCATGCTCGAGGGGCACGAGCCCGACGGTGACACCCAGTACCGCATCGGCTCGCTGACTAAGACGTTCATCGCGGTGCTGGTCATGCGGCTGCGCGACGAAGGCCGGCTGGACCTCGCCGACCCGCTGGGCAAGCACCTGGACGCGGGCCAGGCGGCGAACGCGACGATCGCGCAGCTGCTGTCGCACACCGCGGGGCTGGCCTCGGAGACTCCCGGCCCGTGGTGGGAGCGGAGCCCCGGTGAACTGCGGCCCGAGCTAGCCGACATCCTCGGGCCCCCGCGGCATCCGGCCGGACGGCTGTTCCACTACTCCAATCCCGGTTACGGGCTGCTCGGCGCGCTCGTCGGGCAGCTGCGCGGGCGGCCCTGGGAGGAGGCGCTGCGCCAGGAGATCCTGGACCCGCTCGGCATGGCCCGCACCACCGTGGCGCCCGACCCGCCGCACGCGCAGGGGTTCGCCGTGCATCCGTGGGCGGATGTCATGCAGCTCGAGCCGGCCGAAGGCACCGGGCTGATGGCCCCGGCCGGAGAGCTTTGGTCGACCGCGGACGACCTGTGCCGGTTCGCCGCGTTCCTGCTTGACGGCGACGAGCGGGTCCTGGCCGCGAAGACGCTGGCCGAGATGCGAGCTCCCGCCTCGCCGCCCGGCGACGACGTCTGGGCCAGCGGCTACGGGCTCGGCCTGCAGCTGTTCCGTCACGACGGTCGGGTGCTGTACGGCCATTCCGGCTCGATGCCGGGGTTCCTCGCCACTTTGTGCGTAAGCCCGGCCGATGGCCTCGCGGGCATCGCGCTGGCCAACGCCACCTCGGGACCCGACATCACCGCGATCTCCGTCGACCTGGTGACGATCGTGGCCGATAACGAGCCGCGCGTTCCGGTCCGCTGGAAGCCGCTGCGCGAGGTCGATCAGGCCCTGCTCGTCCTGACCGGCCTGTGGTACTGGGGGCCTCGTCCGTATGTGCTGCGGTTGCTCGCCGACCGCGGCCTTGAGCTCTCGCCGGTGGCGGGCAGGGGCCGCGCCTCCCGCTTCCGCGCCGAGCCCGACGGCACCTGGACTGGCCTTGACGGCTACTACGCGGGCGAGACCCTCCGCCTGGTGCGCGGCGCTAACGACACCGTCGACCATCTTGATGTGGGATCCTTCGTCTTCACGCGGGAGCCGTACGATCTGTATGCTCCGCCGGCCGCGCGTCCGGATCCCGAGGGCTGGCGGGCGTTCTAGCCGCGATGCTGGTCCGGCCCAGGCGGCGTCCCGGGCAGATCCTCATCCCGCCCGGGATCCGGAAGAGCCGGTCCTTGCTGCATGCGCCACCGTCCGTTCGGAATATTGATCTTGGTATTGACCTTTCGCGATCTATAGAACATAATAGCGAAAACGGCGCCGGATCACCACGCAATATACCGATCAAACAGAAGAGTTCGAACAAAAAGACTAGAGTGAACGGTGTGACGAAAGGCCAGGTCAGGTGGGGGAGTGGTTCGGCGATACGGCTCCGGCCGCCCTGTGGTAGCGGGTCATCGGGCCGAGAACGCCGGGCGCCACGGCGAACGGGGTCATGCCGAGCCGCTTGACGACCGCGACCGAGGCGGCGTTGCCCTCGTCGACTTCGGCCAGCACCTCGGGCAGGCCGAGCGGACCGAGGGCGTGCTCCACGACGGCGCGGGCGGCTTCGGTAGCGTACCCCTTGCCCCACGAACCGGGAGCCAGGCTGTAGAAGATCTCCAGCCCGAAGTCCTCAAGCGGCCGCAACCCGGCCGTGCCGGCCAGTCCGCTACCGTGCTCCTCCCGGATGAGCCAGACGCCGTACCCGCCGGCGGCAAAATCCCGGGCGCTGTCCTCGATGGTCTCGGTGACCTCGGCCGCAGACAGCGTCGCGCCGTCGAACAGGAACCGCCGCACATCCGGCACGGTCCAGTGGGCCAGCAGCGCGGCATGGTCTTGCGCCGTGACCGGACGCAGAACGAGGCGTTCCGTGGTCAGCACGTGGTCCACGTCCGCCAGACTACCGATCGGAGGCTAGGTCATGGTGGTAGGCGTGCGTCGGCACATGCCCAGGCGTCGCAGTGGACACACCACCACCGTCACCATCGGCGCCGAACGGTTCTATCTCACCGCCAACCAGCGCGCCGACGGAAGCCTCGGCGAGGTTTTCATCCACTGGGGCAAGCACGGTACTAGCGGCGCGGGCCTGGTCAGCACCTACGCGATCGCCCTGTCCCTGGGCCTGCAGCACCAGGTGCCGCTCGCCGACCTCATCCGCCCCGGACTTGACCAGTTCTTCGTGCCCAACGGCCACACCGACGACCCGGAGATCCCCAGGGTGCGCTCCGCGGTCGACTACATCGCCCGCCGCCTGGCCATCGACTGGCTGCCTTACCCCGAGCGCGCCGCGCTCGGCGTCTACACGCTCACCGAACGCGTCTACCGAGCCAGCACCTGGATCGAGGCCCACCAGCCCTCGCGGTCCGGTCGCGTGCGCTCCGGGCCGTACGGTACATCGCTCCGGCAGGCCTAAGCGGGACGAGCGCATCCTGCCCTCGCAGGAGGTCGGGCCGGGCACCGAGCCGCTGCTGTACGCGGCGACCAGCGCGGAGGCCGTCAGCGGCGGCTACTACGGCCCCGGCCGATGGTTCGGGCTCGTCGGCCCCACCACGATCGTCCGGCCGCCCCGCCGGGCCCGCGACACCGCTACCGCCGCGCGGCTGTGGGCCGGGGCCGAGCGCCTCACGGGCACTGCCCTTCCCGCCGCCGCCGCTCACCCCGCGCCCTAGTTTTCCATGCTGAGGGTGAACATCTTCTCGGCCACGATGCGTGCCCCGACCGCGTCCAACTGATCCAGCCAGGTCTCGAATTCCGGTCCCTGCCTGGGCAGATAGTAATCGAGCATCGCCTGCCGCAGCTCGCCGTGGGCTGGGTCTCGGACGTCAAAGAGTTCGGCCCGGCCGTGCACGGTCACGGCGAGTTCCTCCCCGGCCAGGTGGGTAGCGCTGACCGCGGGCCGGGCGGCTAGGTGGCGCATGCGCACCGAGTTCCGGCCGGAGCTGAAGTAGAACGACCCGTGCAGGAAGTAGCCGTCGACCGGCCCGACGAGCGGCCGCCCGTCGGCGGTCACCGTGGCCACGGTGAGCAGCCGCATGCCTTGCAGCCGCTGGATCACCTGCTCGGCGGACAAGCGGCGTTCGTCAGTGATGATGCCTCGCAGGTGCGGGCCCGCGTCTGCGGCGCTGCGATCCAGGAGTTGCTGCAGGTGATCGATCTCCGCTGGGTTCTCGAGCATCCGCCGATTACACCACAGGGCTATGACATCAGCTTCCGCGTGCTTAGGGACCGCCGACCGCCCGGGCGGAGTGGCGGCCCCGGGCTGCCTGCGAGGTTTCTGCTTCGGCGAGGTCAAGCCGCTGGTGCAGGTGCCTGAGCGGGGCCGGCGCCCACCAGTTAGCGCGCCCGAGCAGGGCCATCAACGACGGCACGAGCAGTGCCCGGACGATGAACGCGTCGATGAGGACGGCGGCGGCGACGCCGCCGCCGCCGACTTCCTTGAGGAACACCAGCTTGGAGGTGGCGAACGCGCCGATAGCCACGGCGAGCAGGACCGACGCGGAGGTGATCAGCCTGCCGGTGCGCTGCATTCCGATGGCGATGGCCTCGCGTTCCGACACTCCCGGTTGCCGTGCTTCGCCGATCCTGGCCAGCAGGAACACCCCGTAGTCGGTGGACAGCGCGAAGGCCATGGCGGCCAGGATGAGGAAGTCCGAACACCCCCGCCACCGCGAACGCCACCAGGGCGAACAGCAGCATACGGCGGGGGTGGCGGATCGCCAGGTTCGCGAGCGCGCCGAGCACGTCAGCCGTTCCGGCGTGGTGCGGTCACCGAAGAAGATCCGCACCAAGATCTTTTTCCGAACGGGCCGCCGTTTCGCCCCGGTCAGGGTGCGATGCCGGGGAGGGTGCCGCCACTGCAGTATTACCGCAGGCGCAGGGAACCAACCGGAGACCCCGCGCCGACCGGGTCCCGGTCTACGTCGCGGGCAAATGCCTGAAAGGGGCAGGTTTCTGGGATGCAGTCCTCGGTTAACTCGCTGCGCTGCGCTGCTGGGGCGGCCGGCTGATCCTGGCGGCGAACAGGTCACGGAGGCTGACCACGCCGTAGACCTGCCGACCCTCCACGATGGGCAGATGGCGGAAGCCGTTCAGGAGCATGATCTGAGCCGCGTCCTCGACCGGCGTGTCCCGGCCCGCTGATTGCGGGTCCTTGGTCATCCAGGCCGACACCGGCATCGTGGTGAGATCTGACCCGGATGCCGCCGCCTTGAGCACATCACGCTCGGTGAGGATGCCAGCCAGAAAGGAGCCCTGCATGACGAGGGCCGAGCCCACCTTCTCGCGCACCATCTCGGCGGCGGCCTCGGCGACCGGACTGTCCGCGCTGGTCGATACCATCCGCGAATGCGTCAGGTCGCCGACCGTGAGAGGCCGGCGGGCGGCGTCAGCCACTTTCGCCGATTTCAAAGAGCTCGGACTCGTCGTGCGGCGACGACGGCCCGGCGAGCTCTTCGGACAGCAGCCGCCACAGCGAACCCGCCCACGCGGACAGCTGCGGCCACCGCATCCAGAACAGCTGGAGGGTCGTCTCGTCAAACTGGGAGTGCGCCTGCTCAGGAGATACCGAGTGAGTGAAATCCTCAAGCTGATGCATTAGGTCGAGGAACCGGTCGGCGCTGCCATCCATTCAATCACCTCCAGGGGGAGCCGCGGGGCCGGCCACGGAGGGGTGGCCGACGGACGTCGGGAGACGCTAAGTGGGGTGATCCATACCCCGAAAGCACGGTGCGCAAGAGGGCAGCCGCTGCCTATTTTCCCTCTCCGCGGGCAAAAGGTATAGACCCTCGGCAGAAACAAGACAAAGAACAGTTGCCGCTAGGGGCTGACGGTGACCAGGGAACCGTAGGTGAGGTACGGCCACGCCCTGGCCGCCGCGGCGAGGGGGAGCTCCACGCACCCTAGGCTCTGCGGCCAGCCGTAGGAGTACCTGGGAAAGTAGTGGACGGCCTCCCCGGCCATGAAGTACGCGACGAACTGGACCGGATCGGCGTAGTGGCTGCCGTCAGGGTTGGTGCCCTGCATGATCTGGAACCGGTACCGCAGGTAGACGGGGAAGGTGCCGTCGGACGTGGGGGCGATCGGGATGCCGGTGTTCGCCGCGCTGCTGACGACCTTGTGGCCGTCGTGCCAGATGGTCAGCGTCTCGGGCAGGACCTTGCTCGCGATCGCATAGGTGTAGCCGTTCGGGCTGTCCTGCTGGGCCTCGGCGGCCCGGAGCAGATCCGTCCACACCGTGGCCCCGGCCACGCCGTCCAGCGGCAGCCCGTGATCGGATTCGAAGGCCATGATCGCGCCGGTGTCCATCAGGTTGCCCGCACCCGGCTGCCAGAAGCTGGCCAGTGTGGCCGGGTAGCCGCTGATCCAGGTGAACCGGCCCGGGGGCGGCAGGTAGGCAGCCATGAGCTGGGCCTGCGCGTTCCCGGGCGTAATGGCGGCCCCCGGGATGGCGGTCCAGCTGAGCGGCAGGTAGCCGAGCTGGGCCAGAAGCTGCTGCAGGCGCAGCGTCGAGTAGGACCCGGTGCGGAAGCTCGCCGTCCATCCGCCCAGGCCGGGCGCGCTTTCCGGGCCGACCGGACCGGCCGCGCCGTCCCGCGGGTGATCAACCGGGAACGCCAGGGTAACCTGGGTATGCTCGGGAAAGCCCGTCGCCGGGGTGAACGTCAGGCTGGCGCTGTCGCGGCTCCAGCTTCCGGCGATCGGGGGGGACAGGCGCGGCAGCGGCGAGCCCGCCGCGGGGACGTCGGACAGCTTGAGCCGGATGGGCAGGGCGCCGTTCACGTTGCGCGCGCCCGAGCCGGGCGTCACCGAAACGACGCTCAGGGGCCCGCGCGCCGTGGGCGGGCCGGCGTCGCGATGGCGCGTGACCGCCCCGGAGATCCGCGCGATGGCCTGGGAACCAGGATCCCGGTCGGGCGCGCGGAGCACCGCCGCGATCCCGCCGGTCATCACCAGGGCCGCGGCCGTCCCGAGGGCCGCCAGGACCGCGATCTTCCCCCAGCGCCGCTCGGATGCTCCGACCGTTGCACGCCCCCGCCTGAACAACGACAAATCCCCTAGCTGTCACGCAATGTGGCCGAACCTTGTCTGCCGGTAGTGTAGCGGCAAGGTTCACGGTTGACATTGCCGGGATCAGGGGTAAGTTGCTGATCAGTCCAGCACCGGGCTCGCTAGCCGGACCGGCAGGCTCATCAGGTTCGGGTTATGTCATGGCGGGGGCGCCCGCAGCCAGCCGCCCCAGGGCCAGGCGTGACACTAGAACGGGCAGGAGGGGCCTGCTGCGCTCATCCGGCTGGACGGGGGGTTGGGCCTGGAAAGGGCCCGGGCACCCAGTAGACAACGGGGAACCAAGCCCGTCGCCAACGGGACGTACTCCGGTCCGAAGGCGCTGCCCGGGTCCTTTCCTTCGCGCAGACGGGGGAAGCCGAGGCGCCGCGGGGCCATCCGGGGCACAAATCTGAGCCCCGGTTCGTTGTCTACTGTGGACAGTTTCTGCTGGAGGCGCGCAGCGGGCGGCGGCGGTCAACCGGGGAATTACGGCCAGCCGGCGAGGGCCAGCACGGGGATATCATGGCCTGCACTGTCCGTGACTAACCTCCGTGACTAAGCACCGCCTGTTAACCAACACAGCGATAGGCAGGGGTCGTGACTGAGCCAATCCCATCCGCTGAGCCGTCGGCCGGGCGAATCGTCATCGTGATGCCGACCTACAACGAGCGGCAGAACTTGGAGTCCATCGCGGGCCGGGTGCGGACAGCGATGCCGGACACGGATCTGCTGATCGTGGACGACAACAGCCCGGACGGGACCGGTGACATCGCGGACAAGCTGGCCGAGGCCGACCCGCACGTGCAGGTCATGCACCGGACGGAGAAGGCAGGCCTGGGCAAGGCCTACATCGCAGGGTTCGGCTGGGCGCTCGAACGCGGATACGACGTGATCGTGGAGATGGACGCGGACGGTTCGCATCAGCCGGAGCACCTGCCGAGCCTGGTCGGCGCGCTGGATCACGCGGACCTCTCCATCGGGTCCCGGTGGATACGCGGCGGCAAGGTGGTCAACTGGCCGAAGTTCCGGGAGGCGCTGTCCCGCGCCGCCAACATCTACACTCGGCTCATGCTCGGCCTCGGCGTCCGCGACGCGACCGCGGGGTTCCGCGCCTACCGCGCCGCTACGCTCCGGACGATCAGCCTCAACCAGGTGGAATCGACCGGGTACTGCTTCCAGATCGACCTGACGATCCGGGTTGCCCAGGCGGGCCTGACGATCGTTGAGGTGCCGATCACGTTCGTGGAACGGGAGCATGGCGCCAGCAAGATGAGTAACAGCATCATCCTGGAGGCGTTCTGGCGGGTCGCGCAGTGGGGCACGGCACGGTGGCTCCGCCAGCTCAGCTCGCGCGCAGGGGCCAAGAGCCTGCGTTCTGGCAGGTAAAAGGCGGGTAACAAACCCCGGGGCCCAGGCCCAGCCACGGGGGGAGAAGTGCTAGGCGCTCCGCCGGTGGGGGCGGCTGGTGCCGACATCCGGGCCGCGGTCGGTGCTGCGGCGCTCCCTGATGACCGCAAGGCGCTCGGCTAGCACAGCCTCCAGGTCCTCGACCGTGCGCCGCTCCATGAGCATGTCCCAGTGACTTCGCGGCGGCTTTGCCTTCTTGGGCGAAGGGGACTCCCCGGTGGCCGCGATCGCGATCGCACCGCAGACACGGCACTCCCACCTCCCGGGAAGTTCCGCCTCAGCGGCGAAAGGCACGCTAAAATGATGCCCATTCGGGCAATCGAAGGCAACGTCCTGACGGGGGGCCAGGTCGGTGTTCCTGTCGTTTTCGTAGCTCGTCGCACCGAGCCGGGTGCCGCGAAGTGCGCGTTCGGCCATGCTTGCTGCCTCCCAGACGGTCAGCGATCGTAAGCGTCAACGCTGAATACCCGGACAAGATTCCCCACGCGGGCGTTACCCAATCGTGTTTCGGCAGAAAGATCGCGTTCACTGCCGCCAGGATGCTCAGCTATTGGCCCGGGGGTGCCACTGACCACGCTCGATGAGGACGTCGCGGAGCGTCTCGATGTCGTCGGTCATGATCCCGTCGGCGCCTAGATCCAGGAACCTGGTCATCTCGGCCCGGTCGTTTATGGTCCACACGTGCACATCAAGGCCGAGGGCGTGGGCCCGGCGCACGAACGACTCGGAGGCCACCCAGCCGGGCACCTGAGCGCAGCGTGCCTCGGCCCGCGACAGCCGGCTGGCCAGCCGCCTTGTCTGCGGTCCCCGGGTCCGGTCCGTGCCGATCGCGCACCGGACGGCGGCGATCGCGGCCGGCGAGGTCGTCATGCACACCGGCCGGTCAAGCAGCCCCCGCGCGGTCCGCAGCCTGCTGCCGAAGAACGAGGTCACGCACACCCGGTCCCACGCCCCGGTCCGGCGCAGCACGTCGGGCAGCAGCGAGATCCCCGGCTCGTCCTTGAGGTCGATGTTGAAGCGCACGTCGGGCCGGGCGCCGAGCAGGTCCTCGATCAGCGGTATCGGTTCGGAGCCGGCGATCCGCAGCGCGGTAACCTCACGGTAGGACCGCGCGCCGATCGGCCCGGACCCGTCCGTCACCCGGTCAAGCGTGCGGTCGTGAAACGCCATGAGTCTGCCGTCTGAGGTCGCGCGGGCGTCGGTCTCCAGGTACGCGTACCCGAGCTTGACGGCATGCTCGAACGCTGTCCATGAGTTCTCAGGCGCGTGGGCCGCGCCGCCGCGGTGCGCGAAGGCGATCGGGCGCGGGTGATCCAAGAACGGTACGGCCACGACCGCAAGTATGCACGTTGACCTGGTATGCACGGTGAACAGTGCGTGTCGCGTCACTGATGGTCAGCTTGACAGAAGGGACCAGTCAGGGTGCCCAGGCCCGGCGGCGGGCCTCCGCCATCGCGACGGCCGCCGCCACCGCGACGTTCAGCGACCCGACCCGCCCGGACTGCGGGATATAGGTCACCGCGTCGGCCACCGCGAGCAGCGCCGCCGTGCAGCCGTGGTCCTCGTTGCCGACAGCCAGGCACACGTCGCCGTCCAGCGGCGCCTCGTGCAGCGGGACCGCGCCGGTGGCCAGCTCGACCACCACCACCCGCAGTCCGGCGGCCGCCGCCGCCTTGGCCGCGGCGACCGGGTTCGGCTCCTGGGTGGCTTCCACCAGCCGCTGGGTGCCGAGTGCGGTCTTGGCGACCCCCGGGTGGCCGAGCGGGGCCGTATTCCCGCACAGCCACAGGTGCTCGGCCCCGAACGCGGCGGCGGAGCGGACGATCGAGCCTACGTTGAACGGCTGGGCCACCGAGTCGAGCAGCACGGCCAGGCGCGCGTCGCTGGCCCGGCGCCATTCGCGGTTGAGCCGCTTTACCTCGGTCGGGCGCAGCTGCCGGGGAGCGCCCGCCCCGGAAGGCACGAGCGGGGTCACGGGGGAGTCACCCCGGCTCGTTCGGGCTGAAAATCTACCTGGAGCAGGCGGTAACCGCTCCGTGCGGCCAGCCGCGTCACGGGCCAGCCCTGCCCGGCCAGCCAGCGGTGCAGCGAGTCGGCGCCCAGGTTGCGGCCCGCCACCAGGTAGGCCGAGCCTCCCGAGCCGGGGCCGCCGGGGCCAGGGCCAAGCCGGCCCAGCCACTGGCTCAGCAGCGAATGCAGCGCCTCCTTGCCGATGCGGACCGGCGGGTTGGACCAGATCGCGGCGAACCGCGCCGGGATCGCTGGGTCGCCGGGGGTGACGCAGCGCACGTTGGCCAGCCCGGCCGTGGCGGCATTCCGCGCGCACAGCTCGAGGGCCCGCTCGTTGACGTCGACCGCCCACACGGTCGCGCCCGGCGATCGCGCGGCCAGGACGCAGGCGATCGGCCCGTAACCGCAGCCCAGGTCGAGCAGGTCACCGGAGGCCGGCGGGGCTGGGGATTCGTCGAGCAGCAGGCGGGTGCCCGGGTCGAGCCGCCCGGGGGAGAACATCCCGGCGTCGGTGGCCAGCTCCAGGTAGACGTCGGGCAGGATCACCCGCACCTGGCCGGGCCGGTGCGGCGCCCGCGGTCGCGCGGAGAAATAGTGGTCGCTCAACGCCGCGGCAGCCTCAGCGGCTCACCGGCTGGGCTGGCTGGCCCTGGCCGGTGAGCACGGGGTTGATGAACCGGCGGGTGACCCACCGCTCGACGATGAACGTCATGATCGGGACCGTGCCGGCCAGCAGCATGATCACGGTCGGCTTGGTCGCCAGCCGGAGCCCCCGGGACAGCATCCAGGCGAACACCAGGTAGAAGATGTACAAGATGCCGTGCACCACGCCGACGTCGTTGGCCACGACCGGATGGCCCGCCGCCTGCAGCGGGACACCGACGAAAACCAAAACCATCAGCACCACGCCGGTCACGTAGGCCATCACCCGATATCGCAGCACCGCTGCTTTCACGCCTGTCACTCCCGATCCCGATCGTCAAGAAAACCCGTCTACCGCAGTCCGTGCCACCTGCCGTGGTGCTTGACCTCGGCGTTGAGCCGCGCCAGGTAGGCGTTGTACGCGCTGAGCTCCTCGTCCTCATCCTCGGCGGGCGCGGCCGTGCTCACCTGGACGGATCCGATGGGCAGGCTCTCGGCCTCGGCGGCGGCCGCCTTGGGATCCGGCATCTCGCCGCGCCTGATCCGGAACTCATCCCTGATCGTCTTGGCCCAGAAGACCACGGCGAACACAGCGAACAAGGGCCACTCGAACGTGTACGCCCAGCTCAGCGCGTTACCGGTCAGCGCGCGGTGCAACTGCCAGTCGCCCAGCCAGCCCATGCCCCAGAAGCAGACCACCATGAGCAGGTGCCATCCCAGCCACCGGGGGGTGACGAGGAAGTGCCACACGGGACCGGAGAGCTCAACCCGCTCCTCGGTGGCGGCATCCGCCGGGCCCGCGTTTTCCATGCCATGAGGGTAGCGCCGGCGGTAGATAATTCCGGCATGGGTCTGCGCACGGGCTTGTTCGGACACGCTAGGCGGCTGCCTGACCGGCTCGACGACCTGCACGGACCCTGGCAGGGGGTCGTCGTGCTGCCGGTCCACCTGACCTGGCACGAGCTGCGCGAGTTCGACGTCGCCCGGGAGAAGCCCAGGCTGCTGCTGTACAGCATCGTGATCAGCCAGGGCCGCCGGAACGACCTCGCCCGCTTTGTCAACGCGCAGCGGCTGCGCGAGGACTGGCCGCAGCTGCGCCTGCTGGTCAGCAACAAGATGCGGCGGGCCTGCGAGCGCAAGCTCGGTCTGCATCAGCCTGCTCCGTAAAGCCCGTGAGCCCAGCACCCCGTAAAGCCCACACCCCGTAAAGCCCACACCCCGTAAAGCCCACACCCCGTGAAGCCCACACCCCGTAGTGCCCGGCACGCCGTAATAAGCTGCTTATGCGATAATCCAGGAACCCCAGGGGAGCCGGATGCAGGCCTTGGCGTGGCTCGGATTCGTGGTGGGCATCTGGCTGCTGCTGCTCACCGGGTCCAGCGTGATCAAGACGCTGCTGATCCCGCGCAACCTCAGTTCGGCCATCGGCGCCGTGGTGGCCCGTGCGGTGCTCGCCGTCTACCGGTTCCGGACCGCGAAAATCGACGACGTCCACCGCCGAGAAAAGATCTTCGCCAGCGGCGCTCCGACTTACCTGTTCGTGCTGCTGGTGATCTGGATCGCCTGCCTGTACGTCGCCTACGCGCTGCTGCTGCTGCCGTTCTCCAACCACAGCGCGGTGTTCGCGCTGCGGCTATCCGGGTCCTCGCTGTTCACCCTGGGCTTCGCGTCCCCGGCCGGCGCGGCGCCCTACGCGATCGTGTTCGCCGCCGCCATCAGCGGGCTCGGCGTGATCGCCCTGTTGATCGGCTACATGCCGACCCTGTACTCGGCCTACAACCGGCGGGAGACGCTGGTCATCATGCTGGAGGCGCTGTCGGGCAAGCCGCCGTGGGGGCCTGAGCTGCTCGCGAGGCAGCAGCTCATCAGGAACACCTCTTACCTGCCCCGCCTGTACGAGCGGTGGACCGAGTGGGCCGCGGACATCTCGGAAAGCCACACCACGTACCGGACCCTGATCTACTTCAGGTCCCGGTACCCCGAACAGGCCTGGCCGCTCGCCCTGCTGGCCGTGCTCGACGCCGCCGCGCTGCACCTGTCGCTGAACCCGGAGTCGGCGCCCGCCGAGACCAGGCCGCTGCTGCGGGTGGGTTACATCGCCATGCGCTCGATCGCGGGCACCCTGGGCATCGAGGTCAGCGACGACCCGCGCCCCGACGATCCGCTGGTGCTGACCAAGGCCGATTTCGATGAGGCGGTGCAGCACCTGGCCGAGGCGGGCTGGACGTTCGAACGGCCTCCTGAGGAGGCGTGGATGCACTTCCGCGGCTGGCGGGTGAACTGGGAGACGGCGGCGCACGGCATCGCCGCCCACCTTGACCTGCCGCCCGCGCTGTGGTCCGGGCCCAGATCGCGGCGCGGTCTGGCCGCCCGGCCGAAGCGGCCCGCGCACCGCGAGCCGCGGGCCCCTGACGTCAGCGAGAGCTCTCCCGAAGAGGCGGCTGGATCTCCCGACACCCCAGTGCGTATGCCAGGCTGATGACATGCGCAAATACGTGATCATGGGCGTGCAAGGCAGCGGCAAGGGCACGCAGGCTCAGATGCTGGCCGCGGACCTGGACATGGTGCACATCAGCGTGGGCGACATCTTCCGCTGGAACGTGCAGAATCACACCAAGATGGGCGCGCAGGTGCGGCGCGTCATGGCCGCGGGGGAGCTGGTCGGGGACGACCTGGTGGAGTCGGTGGTCAGGGACCGGCTCACCCAGCACGACTGGAACTACGGCTTCATCATCGACGGATTCCCGCGCAACCGGCGCCAGGCCGAGTTCTTCCTGGAGAGCTACGACATCGACGGCGTCATCGTGCTCGACCTGCCGGACAGCGAGGTCCGTCGGCGCGTGCTCAGCCGCAGGCTGTGCGCCAACTGCGGCATGGACTACAACCTGATCGCCAACAGCCCGAAGATTCCCGGCCGGTGCGACACGTGCGGGGGAGAGCTGATCACCAGGGAAGATGACACCGAGGAGGCGCTGGCGGTCAGGCTGCGGGAGTATCACAAGGAGGCCGAGTCCGTCCTCGAGATTTTCCGGCGCAAGGAGTACGTCTTCGTCGTGGACGCGCGGCCCGCGCCCGAGGTCGTCCAGGAGCAGATCAGGACGTGCCTTGGCCTGCCGCCGTATAAGGCCGAGACGCAGCCGGACAAGGCCGAGACGCAGCCGGACAAGGCCGAGACGCAGCCGGCCAAGGTGGAGCGGGAGCCGGCCGCCCAGCGGGGATCCGCGGGTGCGTGAGATCGCGGTCTTCGGCGGCACCGCGCACCCGGCGCTGGCCGCCGAGATCTGCGCGTACCTGGAGGTGCCGCAGCGCCCGGTGCGGTTCAAGCGGTTCGCGAACGACTGCCTGGAGGTCCAGCTGCAGTCGAACTGCCGGGAGCGGGACGTGTTCCTGATCCAGCCGCTGGTGCCGCCGGTGCAGGAGCACCTGGTCGAGCTGCTCCTGATGGCGGACGCGGCCCGGGGCGCGTCGGCGGCGCGGGTGACGGCGGTGATGTCGCACTACGCGTACGCCAGGTCGGACAAGAAGGACGCGCCGCGGATCTCCATCGGCGGCCGCCTGGTCGCCGACCTGCTGGTCACCGCCGGGGTCAACCGGGTGCTCACGCTGACCCTGCACTCGCCGCAGGTGCACGGGTTCTTCTCGGTGCCGGTGGATCACCTGCACGCGCTGCGCGAGCTGGCCGGCCATTTCCGTGACCGGGACCTGTCCAACGCCATCGTGGTCTCGCCCGACCTGGGCAACGCCAAGAGCGCCGCGGCGTTCGCCCGCAGGCTCGGCGTGCCGGTCGCGGCGGGCGCGAAGGAGCGGTTCAGCGACACCGAGGTGCGGATCACCGCCATCATCGGCGACGTGGCCGGCCGGGACGTGATCGTCCTGGACGACGAGATCGCGCGCGGCACCACCGTGTTCGAGCTGCTCGACCGGCTGCACGAGGAGGGAGCGCGTTCGGTCGCCGTGGCCTGCACGCACGGCCTGTTCGTGGACAACGCGCTGGACAAGCTGGCCGCCGCGGACGTGACCGAGATCGTCTGCACCAACTCGGTGCCGTTGCTCGGGGAGCACCCCAAGCTCACCGTCCTGTCGGTGGCCCCGGCGCTGGCCGAAGCCATCAGCCGCATCCACGACGGCGAGTCCGTCAGCTCCCTGTTCGACCAGTAGCTGTCTCTGTGATCCACGCGAGCACCAGGGCTTCCTCCAGCCACGCGTCGTAGCGGCCACTGCGGCCGCCGTGGCCGGCCTCCATCTCGGTCTTGAGCAGGAACGGCCCGCCCCTGGCCACCGCGCGCAGCCTGGCCATCCACTTGGCCGGCTCGTGGTAGGTCACGCGGGTGTCGTTCAGGCCCGTCAGCGCGAAGATCGGCGGGTAAGCCTGGCCGGTGACGTTCTCGTACGGCGTGTACGACTTCATGTACGCGTAGACCTCGGGATCGTGCAGCGGGTCGCCCCACTCCTCCCATTCGGTGACGGTCAGCGGCAGCGACGGGTCCAGGATCGTGTTCAGCGCGTCCACGAACGGCACGTGCGCCACGATCCCGGCGAAGGCCTCCGGCGCCATGTTCGCCACCGCGCCCATCAGCAGCCCGCCCGCCGAACCGCCCCGCGCCACCAGCCGGTCCGAAGACGTCCAGCCCTGCCGCGCCAGGTGCTGCGCGCACGCGATGAAGTCGGTGAACGTGTTCTTCTTGTGCAGCAGCTTGCCGTCGGTGTACCAGGACCGGCCCATCTCGCCGCCGCCCCGGATGTGCGCGATCGCGTAGACGAAACCCCGGTCGAGCAGCGACAGGACCGGAATGGAGAAGCTCGGGTCCCGGGAGATCTCGTAGCTGCCGTAACCGTAGAGCAGGCAGGGCGCGGAACCGTCCCGCGGCGTCCCCTTGCGGCACACCAGCGAGATCGGCACCCGGGTGCCGTCGCTGACCACCGCCCACTCGCGGTGCTGCTCGTAGTCGTCCGGCTGGTACGCGATGCCGGACGGCGACGGCAGCACCGGCTGGCGCTTGAGCAGGGTGAGCTCGCCGGTCGCCATGTCGCAGTCGTAGACCGAGCCGGGGGTCACCAGCGAGGTGTAGGACAGCCGGAACCGGCTGGCCCGGAACTCGGGGTTCGGCCCGGGGCCGACGCGGTAGACCGGTTCGCCGAACGCGACTTCGTGCTCGCCGTCTTTCCGCAGGATCCGCAGGCCGGTCAGCCCGTCGCGGCGGAAGTACACCACGGTGTAGTCCGCGAACGCGTCCACGCCGAGCAGCCGGGTGTCGGCCCGGTGCGCGACCAGCGGGGTCCAGGTGCCTGGATCGGCCGGTGAGGCGGTCGCGATCTCGAAGTTCTCCGCGCTGTCGTTGTGCAGGATGAGCAGCCGGTCCCCGGCGTCCTCCACGTCGTAGTCCACGCCCTGCCGGCGCGGCGCCACCACTGCGGGTTCGCCGTCCGGCGTGGTGGCGTCGAGCAGCCACACCTCGCTGGTCAGCACGCTGGCCGACTTGATCATCAGGTACCGCTCGCTGCGGGTCAGGCCGACGTAGACGTGGAAGCGCTCGTCCGGCTCCTCGAACACCATGGTGTCCTCGTCGGCCGGGGTGCCGATCCGGTGCCGCCAGACCCGGTAGGGCCGCCAGGCGTCGTCGACGGTCGTGTAGAACAGGGTCGAGCCGTCCAGCGACCACGAGCAGCCGGCGTAGGTGTCCGGGATCTCGTCCGGCAGCGTGGCCCCGGTGGCCAGGTCCTTGATTCTGATCGTGTACCGCTCGTTGCCTGTGAAGTCGGTGGAGTAGGCCAGCCAGCGCTGGTCCGGGCTGGTCCGGAATGCGCCGAGGCTGAAGAAATCGTGGTCGACGGCGAGCTCGTTGCCATCGAGCAGCTCTTCCTCCCCGTCGAGCGGCTTGCCGTCCTCGGCCATCGGCGGGATGACCTCGCCGGGCCGGACCGCGCGGCGGCAGTGCACCGCGTACTGCTTGCCCTCGACGGTCCGTGAGTAGTGCCACCAGCCGCCTTTGCGCACCGGGACGGAAAGGTCGCTCTCCTGCGTGCGCGCCTTGATCTCCTCGAAGATCTGGTCGCGGAGCGGTTCCAGGTGGGCGGTGGCCACCTCGGTGTAGTCGTTCTCGGCTCTCAGGTAGTCGATGGTGTCCGGGTCGTCCTTGTCGGCGAGCCAGGCGTACTCATCGGTCACGGTATCGCCGTGGAAGGTGCGAGGGCTGGGGATCTGCTTCGCCGAAGGCGCCTGGAGGGACGGCTCGATGCTCATGAACGCCCAGTTTAACGATGCGCCCGGGGGCAGCTTTGGCACCATAGACCGGTGCGAGGACATCTGCTGCTCACGAACTGCATCGAAGACGAGGTCACCCGCCCGAACATCGAGCTGGCCCTGAAAGAGGACAAGCTGCTCTGGCTGGACCTGCAGGACACCGACGACGAAACGCTCGCGCTGCTGCGCGAGGTGTTCAAGATCCACCCGCTCGCCGTCGAGGACGTTAAGGAGTTCAACCAGCGGCCGAAGGTCGAGGACTACGACGATTTCGTCTCCCTGGTCGCCTACGGCGCTCACGGCCTGGACCAGCCGATGGTCGAGGTGCACTGCTTCTACGCCGAACATTTCCTGGTCAGCGTGCACCGCGACCAGGTGCCCGCCATCGGCGACGCCTGCCACACCCTCACCCGGCTACACACCGACCGGCGGCTCGTCCGCTCTACCGCCTGCTTGACGCCCCGGTGGACACCATGTTCCCGTTCCTGGCCGCGATAGACGATCGCATCGACGACCTTCGGCCAGAACTTCGCCTGGCTGGTCAGCCGGATGGGGTCGCTCGCCGCCTTCGTCTGCATCGGCATCGGCACCGAGGTCGTGGCCGTCGTCGCCCTGCTCACGCTGTTCCGCCGCCGTGGCTGGATGGGGAAGGGCAGAAGATCTTAAAGACCTTTGGCCGAACGGGCCGCGGTGCGTGCCGTCCCGCCAGCGGATCCCCCTGAGGGCGGGGAGAACCGGCACCGTTAACCTTTCCTGTGGGAGGCTTGGTGCCTGCAGAGGAAGGGCGGTCTCGTGACGGAGCAGTCACATGTTCCCCTGGTCGCGCGCCCAGCGCCGCAACCCACGCCGCAACCGGTGCTGGCCCCGCTTACCGCCGCCGCGATCTTCCTGGTGCTCACGATCGAGCTGGGCGGGGAGGCGGCCGTCAGGGACCTGCTCGGCGACTGGGCCGGCCTGGAGCGGGCGGTGGGCTTCCGCGCCCCGAACCCCCCGCTGGCCTGCGTCGCCGGCATCGGGTCGAGCGCGTGGGATCGCCTGGTCTCCGGACCGCGCCCGGCCGAACTGCACCCGTTCCGCGAGCTGACCGGGACGGTGCACCGCGCCGTGTCCACGCCGGGAGACCTGCTCTTCCACGTCAGGCACGAGCGGATGGACCTGTGCTTCGAGTTCGTGACCCAGGTCATGACCCGGCTGGCCGGGGCGGTCACCGTGGTGGACGAGGTGCACGGATTCCGCTATTTCGACGAGCGCGACCTGCTCGGCTTCGTCGACGGCACCGAGAACCCGGTCGGTGCCGCGGCCGGTTCGGCGGCGCTGATCGGCGATGCCGATCCTGACTTCGCCGGCGGCAGCTACGTCATCGTGCAGAAGTACCTGCACGACATGGCGGCCTGGAACGCCCTGACCACCGAGGACCAGGAGAAGGCGATCGGGCGCGCCAAGCTGTCCGACATCGAGATGGCCGACGACGTCAAGCCGGCCAACTCACACGTCGCCCTGAACACCATCCACGATCCCGACGGCACGCAGCGGCAGATCCTGCGGGCCAACATGCCGTTCGGCGAGGTGGGGCGCGGGGAGTTCGGCACCTACTACATCGGCTACGCGGCCACCCCGAGCGTGACCGAGCAGATGCTGGTCCACATGTTTATCGGCAACCCGCCGGGCAACTACGACCGCATCCTTGATTTCTCCACGGCGGTCACCGGCAGCCTGTTCTTCGTGCCGTCGGCGGACTTCCTCGACGACCTCCCGGATCCGCCAAGCCCGGCCGGTTCCGAAGCGGCGGCCGGGTCGGCGGATAACGGTTCCCTGGGCATCGGCAGCTTGAAGAGGAGCACATAGCCAATGAACAACCTGTACCGCGAGCTCGCTCCGATTTCCGATGCCGCCTGGGCGAGCATCGAGGAGGAGGCCCGCCGGACGTTCGAGCAGCATGTGGCCGCCCGCCGGGTGGTGGACCTGACCGGGCCCGAGGGCCCGGGCCTAGCCAGCCTGAGCACCGGCCACCTCAGCGAGATCGACGCGCCCGCGGACGGGGTCATCGCCCAGCTGCGCACCTCGCAGCAGCTGGTCCAGCTCCGCGTCCCGTTCACGGTGAGCAGGCAGGACGTGGACGACGTGGAGCGCGGCGCGAAGGACTCCGACTGGCAGCCGGTCAAGGACGCGGCCAAGAAGATCGGCTTCGCCGAGGACCGGGCCGTCTTCGAGGGGTACCCGGCCGCCGGGATCACCGGGATCAGGCAGAGCTCTTCGAACCCGGCGATCACGCTGCCCGCTAATGCCCTCGACTACCCGAACGTGGTCAGCCAGGCCGTGAGCTCGCTGCGGCTGGCCGGCGTCGGCGGCCCGTTCTCGCTGCTGCTGTCCGCCGACGCCTACACGATGGTGAGCGAGACCTCCGATCACGGCTATCCGATCCGCGAGCACCTGGCCCGTGTCATCGACGGGGACATTATCTGGGCGCCCGCCATCGACGGAGCGTTCCTGCTCTCCGCCCGCGGCGGCGACTTCGAGCTGCGCCTGGGCCAGGACCTGTCGATCGGTTACCTCTCCCACGACGCCGACACGGTCCAGCTGTACTTCCAGGAATCCCTGACCTTCCTCGGCTACACCACCGAAGCCAGCGTGGCCCTAGCCACCGCCACCGTCGGCTAGACCACGGGTCCCTTTTCACCGCTCTCGGCGAGCAGCCTGCACGTTTCGGTGCGGTCCCGAACAGCAGCTGCAGGTAATCGAGCAGGTTGCCCGGCCTGGCCGCGGACCCTCGCGCCGCGACATAGCCGTCCGGGCGCAGCAGATAGATGCTTCCCGCGGGGTCGAGGCCATCGATGGCCTCGGCCACCTCTACCTGGTCCTGCCAGATGCCCATGCCCGACGGCAAGTCCCCGCCGGGGTCTTGGCCAGGCATCAGGACTATGTGCCGGCCGCGGCGCAGGACTTCATAGAGCCGGGTGGGTTGCCCATTGCTGGTCACCTGGAGGTCTGGCGCCCGTCGGCCCGGCCGGATTCCCGTGCGGTTCCGGTCGGGATACGTCAGTGGGCTCGGGACATAGGCCACGTGGATGTGACCTATCCGGCGGACAGCCCGGCGCTGGAGTGGCGTCAGACGGCCGACCACAGGGACGATGGCGTTGCGAGCGGCCCGCTGCACGGGGTGAGTCACCGTCCCGAGCTTGACCAGGGCGTGCGTCAGGGCTAGGACGTCTGCGGCCACCGGCCCGCGTTCCTGACCGTAGCTTTCCAGCAGCCCGTCTGGCGCCTGACCGGATGCCACCAGGGCCAGCTTCCAGGCCAGGTTGTGGGCGTCCATGACCCCGGTGTTCATGCCCTGGCCGCCTGCCGGGCTGTGGATGTGCACGGCGTCGCCAGCCAGCAGGACGCGCCCGCGCCCGTAGACGTGCGTGGAGCGCCGCTGGCACCGGAAGGTGGCCAGCCAGGCCGGGTCGGACACGGGTACGGGCTCCGGCGCGGTGTAGTCCCCTTGGTCGATGGCAAGCGATGCCGCGCCGTTCAGCGCCTTGACCCGCGTGGTGGTCGCGTCCCTGGTCAGGCCGAGCAGCGCCGTCAGCCGCCGGCGCCCCTCGGTGAAGTGACCGCGGACGCCCCAGAAGCGGGACATGGCTACGGCCAGCCTCAGCGCATCGCGGGGCTCATGCTGGGTGTACCAGTCGATGGCGGCGCGGATGTTCTGGTGCTCGACCTCGAGCCGGTCGAGCCACTCCTGCTCGCCGGGGCCGCGCAGCCCCCGCCCGGCCGCTTCGGCCACGGCTAGGAACGTGGCGGCGTGGCTCGCCTCGATCCGCTCCCGCTCCGGCATCTCGGCCAGCCGTTCGGCGGCGTACTCGCGGACCACGGACAGCATCCCGAACCGCGGGCTGCAGGGCCCCTCGACTTGGCGCAGCAGGCTCTGGTCGACGAGCTCCTCGAGTCCATCCAGGACCTCGATGCCCAGGTCGATCGCCGCCGCGCAGACGGACTCGGCGCCCTCGAGGCTGATACCGCCGCGGAACACCGAGCAGGCCGTCAGCAAGCGCCCGGCGCCCGCACCGAGCAGCCCGTAGCTCCAGGCGATCGTGCCGCGCAGGGTCTGCTGACGCTGCGGCAGGTCACGGGCACCGCCGACCAGCACGGGCAGCGCATGCTCCAGCCGGGCGAGCAAGGAGGCGGGCGGCAGGAGCTTGACCCGCGCCGCCGCCAGTTCGACCGCGAGGGGCAAGCCATCGAGTCTTCGGGCGATCCCGGCGATCAGGGCGGCGTTGTGTTCGTCGAGGACGAAGCCCGGCCAGACGGCTTGGGCGCGCTCGGTGAACAGCCGCACCGACTCGCAGCCCGCGACCGCGGCGACCGTGGCGCATTGCGGGTCCGGCACCCGCAGGGGAGGGACGGCATACTCTTGCTCGCCGCTGAGGTGAAGCGGCGCGCGGCTGGTCACCACGATCCTCAGCGCCACCGTCGCCTGCAAGATTTGCGCGACCACGGGAGCGGCTGCGATCAGGTGTTCGAAGTTGTCGAGCAGAATAAGGACGCGCGCGTTTTCGAGGTGGCTTCGCAGGCGATCCAGCAGCGGCCGGTCGCCCACGTCCCGCAGCCCGATAGCCTGCGCGATCGACGAGAGGACGAGATCTGGATTCCCGACCGGTGCCAGCGCCACGAAGAACACGGCTTCGGGGAACCCGCCGGTGACCTCGGCAGCCAGCTGGAGGCTAAGCCTGGTCTTGCCGCTGCCGCCGGGGCCGGTGAGCGTCAGCAGGCGGCTGCGCTCCAGGAGCCCCTTCAGCTCCTGGAGCTCCCGTTCCCGGCCGATAAAGCTGGTCAGCTGGCGCGGGAGGTTATCCGGACGGTGATCTAGAGCGCCCGTCGGGGGCATACGGCCATTATCACCCCAAGGCTCATGTCCGATGGCGGCGGCGATTCGAGCATTCCTGCCCGTTATTCGTAACGGGTGGGCGGGAACGGCTCGCGTTCAGCGATGGGGCCTAGCTCGTCCTTGTCCAGTTCGCGCCGGACCTCGGCCCGCTCTTCCTGCCACTCCTCGGTCTGGGTGATGTCCTCGGGTTGCGGCGGCGTGTCGGTGGCCGACGGCACCTCGTCCGGGTCGTAGGCGTCAAGCCCGGCGGCGACGCGCTCCTCCTCGGTGAGGCGGGCGAGCTGCTCGTCGTCGAGGCGCTGCGACGCGCCCCCGTGCTCGCGGCGGTCCCGGTGGAACTGCTCTGGGAAGTCACCCGGATCCTGCTCTGACATTGCGCCTCCTCCGGTTCATGCGACGTGGTCTAACTTACCCGGCGGGGCGCATCGACTCGAGATGGCCGCGCAGTCCGCGGGCGCCGATGGCGAGGTCGGCTGGATCCCGGGAGTTGCGGGCCAGGCTGAGGATCCCCTCAATCTGGGCCACCAGGGGCGTGCGCGCCGTGCAAGCACATAGGTCTGTTCCAGTCGCCCGGTGCCGAGGTCAAGCGCGCGGACGTACGCGGCGGGGGCCTCGGCGCGGGCACCGACGGCCAGGCTCAGGCGGTGCACGGGCAGCGCGTTCGTCATGGCCGACGACTCCACGTCGACATCCAGGCAGCCGTCGAGGTGACCGGCTGGATGGCCGTCGACATACCAGCGTCCCGCGCCGCCAGACTCAAGCACGGTCTGGCGGGGGCCCGAGGTGGTTCTGGCCGTGATGCGCGCACTGCGTGTGGCCCAGGCCGCGTCCAGTTGGATGTGGTAAGTCACGATCCAGGTTTCGGTGTCTTCGACCGCGGTTGTCGTCCCGTCGATGTGCCAGCCGCCCTGCGTGGGCCGGCGTGACCTGGTCACCGGCCCGGATGCCGGTGCCGCCCAGCCGGGCATCGCAGGTCGCGTACCGGTCGACGACCGCCGCGGCTGGCTCTAGCCGCAGCGACTCCTCGATCGCCGCGGGGACCAGGCCGCGGTCCGCGAGCACCGTATCGAGTTCGGCGGGGGAGGAGAGCAGGTGCAGCAGGGCGTTGGCGATCATGCCTTCGGTGGTCTCGATCCCGCCGAACATCAGGACCGCCGCGTTGGAGATGGCCTCCGCCTCGGTCAGCGGCCCGGCGACCTCGGACAGCAGTGTGGCAGATCCCGGCGTCGCGATGACCTCGCGCAGGCTGGCGGCGAGTTCGGCGAACGCCGCCGGGCCGGCTGAGCCCACGGCAGCGGCCGCATCGGCATTTCGAACCGGCGCGGGCCCAGGAGCACGGGCCGCTGGCGGTGCGCCGGCCGCGGCCTCGGCTTGCACGGCGGCCACGATCCCGTCGTACCAGGCGAGGATCCTCGCGGGATCGGTCTGGCCGAGGCCGAGCGTCTCCGCCATGACCGTGACCGCGAGCGGCCCGGCCACGGCCCGGCGTAGTTCGGCCGCACCGCGCGGCTGGATGGCCGACACCAGGCGGTCGGCCTCGGCCTGGGTGAACGAGGCGAGCCGCGCGTGGACCTCATCGTGCCGGAAGGCGCGGTTGAAGGGACCCCGGTGGCGCGCGTGCTGCGCGCCGTCCAGTGAGAGCATGCTCGGCCCGACCACTTTGGCCGTGGAGAAACGAGGGTCGTCGACCGTGAACGTCCGCGCATCACGCAGGACCTCGACGGCCAGGTCATAGCCGGTGACGAGCCAGGCGCCGAGGACGGGCACCCAGCTGACCGGCGCGGCGGCCCGCAGCCGCGCCAGCACCGGATGAGGATCGGTCTCCAGCTCAGCCAGCGTGACCGCACTGGCTGGCGTTCCCGGCGCGGGCACCTTAACCCGCCGATGCCGGGGGAGTGACCCGGGGGAGCCGAGAGGTTCTCGCCTGGTCCCGCGCGACGCCGGGCGAGGACGGCCATCAGGATCCACCCGGCGACGAGCACCAGCCAGAAGTTCACCAGACGGTACGCGAGCACGGCCGCCAGCGCCGGTGAGCTGTGCAGTCCGGTGGCGGTCAGCGCGGCCGTCAGGGCCAGTTCGACCAGGGCGAATCCCCCGGGCGTGATGCCGGTGCTGCCGACGGCGGCGCCGGCCCCGTAGACGAGCAGCAGGTTGTCCCACGGCACGGGCAGGCCCATGGCCCGGATCGCGAAGGCGAGCACCGCGCAGTCCGCGGCCCAGTTCAGCACCGCGAGCCCGGACACCTCCGCGTAGCTCAGCCAGGGCATCCGGATGCTCGCCACCCGGTCCAGAAACCCGTCCAGCCCGTCGACTCCGTTGGCGGGCACACCGAAGATGCTCCGGGAGAAGCCGACCAGCCAGGCGATGACCCGGTGCAGGGCCGTCCGGACGTTCTCGAAGCGCAACGCGAGCAGGACGGCGACGCCCGGGACGATGAACACGAAAGCTCCGGCCAGCCCGGCCGCGCTGGCCAGGGACGCCGAGCCGGCGAGCGCGCCGATGGCCAGCAGGAAGGCTAGCGCCGAGGTGGAGAAGATGGCCGACACGGCCAGCGTCCAGCCCGTCGTCGCGGCGTCGACACCGTGCCGGCGGAACTGGCGGTAGGAGAAGACCATGGCTAGTTCGGCGCCGGCGAACGGCACGGAGATGGACAGCGCGTTGGCCGCGTAGGTGATCGTCATCACCGAGCCCAGCCCGGTCTTCCCGCCGGTGACGCGCACCAGGCGCCTCCGGCTGAGCCCGAAGCTCGTCAGCGAGATCGCTTCGGCCGCCACCGCGAGCAGGAACCAGCCCACGTTCAGGTTGGTCAGCACCCGCAAGGACTCGGCCAGGGTGTGGCGTTCCACGATGATGACGCTGATCAGCACGGCGATGGCGAGCGTCGCGAGCAGGCTCCGCCGCACCTCGTACCCGCGCGGCGCCTGCACCGGTACCAGGGACTGATCCAACGCCGCTACCGCGTCGCCCGTCTCCGTCTCCGCCGTGGCGTCGACCCCCTCGGTCACGGCATCCGCTCCGCAGGCACCGGCCTGGGGACGGACGGGCTAGTCGGCATCATGGGACAAAATACCCTGGCTATGTTACAAAACCTGTGGTCGGGGGCCTGAGGGCCTGGTGAGGGTGGTCGACGGCCGCCAGCAGGGCGGGGAAGGCCTGGTGGAGGGCGCAAACCCGGCCCGTTCGGCCAAAATGTTTTTCGAATTTAAGTTCGAAATTCGGGACACTTCGGGACGGCCGGGGGAGCGGCCCTGGCCAGGTAGGTTGTGCGGGTGGCGGCAGACGTGCGGATCCTGCTCATCTCGGGCAGCATCAGGAGCGGGTCAGGTAACGCGGCGGCGCTGCGGACGGTGCAGGCGGTGGCGCCGGACGGGATCACGGCGGAGATGTATGAGGGACTCGCGGCGCTGCCTGCCTTCAACCCGGACGAGGATGAGCATCCGGCGGGGCCCGCGGCGCAGCTCAGGGAGCGGATCGCCGCGGCTGGCGCGCTGCTGTTCTGCACGCCCGAATACGCGGGCACGCTGCCCGGCAGCCTGAAGAACCTGCTCGACTGGACGGTCGGCGGCGGCGAGATCTACGGCAAGCCCGTCGGCTGGATCAACGTCGCGGTGAGCGGCCGGGGCACGGGCGCCGAGGAGCATCTCGCCATGGTGCTGCGTTACGTCGGGGCGGGGACCCCAGACCTTCAAAGAACCCTGTCTATCCGCACGATGGTGATCACGTCGCCCTCAACCTCGTACAGCACCCGGTAAGCGCCGACGCGCAGCCTGCGGTAACTGCCGCGGACGAACACCTCCGGCGGCTCCAGGTCGTCAGCTAAAGCCGCAACAGTCTGGTTGACGGCCCGCATCCCTGCCTGGTCGGCCATGAACCGGCGCGCTGACGTCAGCGCGCCGTGCCGCCAGACGACCCTCACCGGCCGCCGCCGAGCAACTCGGCCATGACAACCTCATGGGGGATGGTGCCGCCAGGGCGTCCGGCCGCCTTCCATGCCTCATGCTCGGCGATGGCGGCGCTGATCTCCGCCTCCTCGATCTCCTCGGCCGAGGCACTTTCCCTGAGAGCCGTGAGCATGCGGTACTCGTGCAGGGGCACAATCACGGCGGTCTCGCCGCCGAGATGAATCACGTCGTGACCGTCGCCGTGCTCTGATGACCGTGCGCTCATGCTGATGATGCTAGTCCCGGCAGGCCGCCCGGGGGTTGTCAGACTCGCATGCAGGAACCGCGGTTCTTATACGTTCTCGAGCCCGCCACCTGCGCGACGGGATGACACACTGCTAGCCGGCCTCGACGATCTGCGGATTGACACGCCGTAATGGAGCCCACATGTTGGCTGTCACGGGACATGGCTGTCCCGTGACAGCCAACGTGTCGTCTGGGACCTGGGAAACGACATGTTCTTGGCACGCTGACGGCCCGAGTTTGTGTCAGCCATCATGTCGTTTCCGGAGCCGAAGGGCTGGCGGCGGGGCCGCAGTGATCATCCTCCGCGCAGCCGGACGCGGAACGCGTATCTGGGCCGCCCGGAGCGCCGGAGGCTAGCGTGACTTCACCAGCGTCAGGTACGCGATCACCACGCCTGCAATCGTCGTGATGAGGATCCAGACGTCGACACGGAGCAGGGCTCGCCGGCGGGGACGCGCCGCCGGGCTGTCTGCCCGTGTTCCGCGCTTGCGCCGTGCCCGTCAAATCGATGCGGGGAAGCCGGGAGCTTGACGCAACCAGGAGGTTGCTATAGATTTATCGCAACTGAATGGTTGCTATACGCGGAGGTTCTCTCATGCCTATCCCGGATCGCATCGAGCGCACCATCGATCTCGCCCAGCCGCCGCAGCGGGTGTGGGAGGCGCTGACCAGCGCAGAAGGACTCGGCGGCTGGTTCGGCGATCGCGCCACCGTCGACCTGCGCCCCGGCGGCACGGCCTACGTCGAGTGGGATGACGAGGATTACAAAGCGACGCTGACGATCTCCGTCGTGGAGCCGCCGGCCAGGTTCGCCTGGACGTGGGGGATCCAGGGGCTGCCCGCCACCGATCCGCGCCGGACCTACGTCGAGTTCACCCTCGCGCCGAGCGGCGGGGGGACACGGCTGACCGTGGTGGAGTCCGGATTCGCTCAGGTGCCCGACGAGCTGCTCGACACCGCCTATCACGGCAATGTCGAGGGCTGGCGCAAGGAGCTGGCCGAGCTCGCCGACTACCTCCATGCCGCGGCCTGACCCGGAGGCAGTCGCAGAGGCGGTCTTCGCCGCGCTCGCCGAGCCGACCCGGCGCAGCATCCTCGGCGCCCTCGCTGCCCGCGGCCCGACGACGGCGACCGGCCTGGGAGGCCTGCTGCCGATCTCGCGGCAGGCGATCACCAAGCACCTCGAGCTGCTCGCCGCCGCGGGCCTTGTACTCGCCGAGCCTGGCGAGCGCCGCCGGATCCGCTACCGGGTCAACGCGGCGCCGATGGCGATTGCCCAGTCCTACCTCGCGGCGCTGGCCCGGGACTGGGACAGCAAGCTGGCCCGGCTGCAGCGCTCGCTGGACGCCCCGGCTCCCCAGCCCGAGGCCGCTGCTCCGGACCCGGCAGTACCGGGGAGATGATCTGACGCGGCCGGCCGGCCGGCCCGATCACGTCTCGGCGATCACAGGAGCACACGGAGATGAGCGCTACCGGGCTTCCGCGGTCCGCAGTCGGTCCGTATCTATTAGGAGGATGTTATGACAATCGCAGACAAGGCAGTTCTGGTGACCGGGGCCAATCGCGGCATCGGGCAGGCGCTGGTCGAGGAAGCCCTCAGGAGAGACGCGAAGCGGGTGTATGCCGGCACGCGTCAGCCCCTGGCCCACCCGGACGGGCGCGTCACGCCCCTGACCCTGGACATCACCAGCGCGGCGCAGATTCAGGCAGCTGCCGATCAGGTCGGATCTCTCGATGTCCTCATCAACAACGCCGGCCTGGCGCTTTACGATGACATCACCGATCGTGCCGCGCTCGAACAGCACCTCGCCGTCAACCTCTTCGGCACCTACGGCGTGACCCAGGCCTTCCTGCCGTTGCTGACTGGTTCCCGGGGAGCCATTGTCAACAATCTGTCGTTGAACGCCTTCGCCCCCCTGCCGCTCATTCCGGCCTACTCGATCTCCAAGGCGGCCGCGTTCAACATGACGCAATCGCTGCGCGCTCTTCTGGCCGGACGGGGCGTGCGGGTTCATGCCGTCCTGACCGGCCCTACAGACACCGATATGTCACGAGGCCTCGACATACCGAAGGCCTCGCCGGAGTCCGTCGCGCGAGCCATCTTCGACGGAGTGGAGAAAGAGGAGGAGGACATCTTCCCCGATCCCATGTCACAGTCCATGGCCGAGAGCTGGCGCAGCGGTGCGACCAAGGCGCTCGAGCACCAGTATGCGGCACTCGTAACAGCAGAGCCCGTCAAGTCATAAGCAAAGGCCGGAAACCCGGGCTCGCGCATGAGCTTGGACCTGAACCGAAAGGTGGACATCTCGCCATGAAGACCCCCCCGATCGTGTCACCCCAGGAGTGGGAGGCGGCGCGCCAGCAACTGCTCGTGAAGGAGAAGGACCTGACCCGCGCCCGTGACGCGCTGGCCGCCGAGCGCCGGCGGATGCCGTGGCTGGCCGTGGAGAAGGAGTACGAGTTCGACGGACCCAAGGGCAAAACGAGCCTGCCCGGCCTGTTCGAGGGCCGCCGTCAGCTGATCGTCTACCGCGCCTTCTTCGAACCCGGCGTGTCCGGCTGGCCCGGCCATGCCTGTCCCGGCTGCTCCCTGGTAGCCGACCAGGTCGCCCACGTCGCCCATCTGAACGCCCGCGACACCACTCTCGCCTTCGCCTCGCGCGCGCCGCAGCCAGACATCGAGCGCGTGAAGGCGCGGAT
>Ga0137390_10000346_pt1 | contig 30839 bp, 27 predicted proteins | sample 15con2h24AmetaG_FD_104937 | JGI IMG/M metagenome (GOLD analysis project Ga0137390, IMG submission 104937) | Vadose zone soil microbial communities from Angelo Coast Range Reserve, California, USA - 15con2h2.4A metaG | ecosystem: Environmental > Terrestrial > Soil > Vadose zone > Saprolite... | reverse complement strand
GTGACCGATGAGGCCGCCAAGGCCATCGTGCGGACCTCGTTCTCCACGCTCTCCAACGAGGCCAATGACTTCGCCTGCGTGCTCACCGACGCGCGCGGCTATGCCCTCGCGCAGAACTCGGGCAGCATCCCGTCCTTCATCGGCACGCTGCCCGCGACGGTTCGCCACTTCCTTCGCGAGTTCGGGGAGGATGGACTGAAGCCGGGCGATGTGCTCATCACCAACGATCCGTGGCAGGGCACGGGCCACATGAGCGATGTCTCGCTCGTGAAGCCGATCTTTCACCGCGAGCGGCTCGTCGCCTTCTCCGCCACCACGTCGCACATGCCGGATATCGGCGGGCGCGTGCGGGCCATCGAGGCGCGCGAGCTCTTCGAGGAGGGGATCCACATCCCGCTCAGCCGTATCATGCGCGACGGCCAGCGGGACGAGACGCTGATCCAGCTCATCCGCGCCAATGTGCGCACCCCCGATCAGACCATGGGCGATATCTGGGCGCAGGTGAGCGCCAACGAGCTGATGGAGAATCGCGTGCGCCGCCTCATGGAGGAGTACGACCTCTATTCACTCGAGGGACTCGCCGACGAGCTCTTCGGACGCTCGGAGCGCGCGATGCGGGAGGCCATCGCCGCGGTTCCCGATGGCACGTATCGCTACGGCTTCGAGACCGACGGCTTCGAGAAGCCGTACACCTTCAGGGTCGCCCTGACGATCAAGGGCGACGAGATCATCGCGGACTTCACGGGCACCTCGCCCGCCCAGCCCCGCGCCATCAACTGCGTCTACGCCTACACGTATGCCATGACGGCCTACGCGGTCCGCTGCGCCCTTCTGCCCGGCCTGCCGAACAACGAAGGCATGTACCGCCCCGTGAAGGTGGAGGCGCCGGAGGGGTGTCTGCTCAATCCGCGCTTCCCCGCCGCCGTGGTCAGTCGCGCCCAGACGGGCCACTACGTGCCCGTTCTGGTCCTAGGCGCGCTCCACAGGGTCATTCCCGACAAGGTGATGGCCGGCGCGGGCTCCCCGCTCTGGGCGGTGGCCCAGACGGGCACCCGCGACGACGGCCGGCCCTACACGAACGTCCTCTTCTTCAACGGCGGCATGGGCGCGACCTCCGCCAAGGATGGCGAGCACGTGCTCTCGTGGCCCAGCAATATCTCGAGCACGCCGGTGGAGGTGGCGGAGCGCAATAGCCCGCTCTTCTTCCACTACAAGCGGCTGCGCCCGGGCTCGGGGGGCGCCGGGCGCCACCGGGGCGGCCTCGGCCAGGACATCCTCGTCGAGAGCGGATCCACCCGTCCCATCGTGCTGAGCTTCATGGCGGAGCGGACGAAGTTTCCCGCGCCCGGCTTCAAGGGCGGGGGGGCCGGCGGCCTCGGCGACGTGCGCATCAACGGCAAGAAGGTGGATCACCGCCGCCAGCACGTCCTCGCGCGCGGCGACCGCGTGCTCGTGAGCACGCCCGGGGGCGGCGGCTACGGGCCGGCCCGGGCGCGGGCCGCGGCCCTTCGCCTGCGCGACAGGCTGCTCGGCTATATCGGCGGGAAAGGCGGCTGATGCGGTTATAGTGAGATCTGTCATGTCCAAGGTGAGGAGGAGCCGGCCACAGTAGATGGGCCTCCTCTCCAAGATCTTCCGGACGGGCATAGTCACCGAGGCGTTTCCCCCCGGTGATCCGCAAATCGTTCACCTCGTTCGCGAAGTCGACCTCCGCTCCCGGCGCCTCTTCGGCCGCGCCCTGGGCATCCGCGAGGTGGACGCGGGCTCCTGCAATGGCTGCGAGATCGAGATCTCGGGCCTGATGGGTCCCGTCTACGACAGCGAGCGCTTCGGCTTCCACTTCGTGGCCTCGCCGCGCCACGCCGACCTTCTCCTCGTCACGGGCCCCGTGACTCGGAACATGGAAGTGCCGCTGCGGAAGACCTACGAAGCCACGCCGTCGCCCAAGCTGGTCGTGGCCGTCGGCGACTGCGCGCACACCTGCGGCGTGTTCAAGGGCAGCTACGCCGTCGCGGGTAGCGTGGATCAGATCATCCCCGTGGACGTCTTCGTCGACGGCTGCCCGCCCGAGCCGGCCGACATCCTGCGCGGCATCCTCACCGCCCTCGGCCGCGCGCCGCAAGCTTCATGATCTTCCTGCTCATGGTCGCCGGTTACCTGTTCGGCGCCCTGGCCGCGCTCCTCTTCGCTCGTGGCTGGGTCGCTCGCTGGCTTACCGCGGCGGGCGCCATCATTGGCGGCGCGTGCGCGGTGACACTCGCGGTGGCGGAAGTCTTTGGCTTTGACATTGGAAGCTTTCAGATCATCGTGGTGCTCGCCAGGAGACCGTGGTGGCTGCAGGGAGGCGTGATCCAGGACCCTGCGCAGCCGCTGAGCGCGGTGTTCCTTGGCGTGGTCGGAGCGATTGCCATTCCCGCCGCGCTCTACAGCATCGGGTACACGCGAGCCTGGGAGGGTCGCCGGTCACTGAGAATGCCCGGCGCCATGTTGAATCTCTTCCTTCTCAGCATGAGCCTGGTGCCGCTCGCGGAGAACATCCTCTGGTTCGTTCTCTTCTGGGAAGGGATGGCCGTCACCTCGTATCTACTCGTCATGACCGAAGCTGAGGAGCCAGAGACGGTGCATGCCGGTAACTGGTACCTCGGCATGACGCAGTTCGGGCTCGGATTCATCCTGGCGGCGTTCTTTCTCCTCCTGCCGCCCGACGGCTCGGGTGACTTCACGGCGCTGGCCAAGCACGCGGCAACGCTATCCCCCGGTCTCAAGAGCCTGGTCTTCGTTCTCGCGCTGATCGGCTTCGGCTCGAAGGCGGGCCTGGTGCCGTTGCATGTGTGGCTGCCCAGCGCGCATCCCGCGGCGCCCAGCCACGTCTCCGCGCTCATGTCCGGCGTCATGATCAAGCTGGGCGTCTACGGCGTCCTCCTCTTCGGCTTGCGGCTGCTCGGCGGCGGTCCCGCCTGGTGGGGTGGCCTCGTGCTGACTCTGGGCGCCGTCTCGGCGCTCCTCGGTGTGCTCTACGCCCTCATGGAGCACGATCTCAAGCGCCTGCTCGCGTATCACTCCATCGAGAACATCGGCATCATCTTCATCGGCGTGGGGGCGGGGATGATGTTCCTGAGCTACGACCTTCCCGCGCTGGCCGTACTGGGGTTTGTGGGCGGGCTTTACCACACGATCAACCATGCCTGCTTCAAGGGCCTGCTCTTCCTGGGCGCGGGCTCCGTGCTCCACGCCACCCACACGCGCAACATGGAAGAGATGGGTGGGCTCATCAAGCGGATGCCCCGCACGGCCCTCTTCTTCCTGGTGGGCGCGGCGGCGATCTCCGCGCTGCCGCCGCTCAACGGCTTCGTCTCGGAATGGGTGGTGTTCCAGGCGCTGCTCGGCGGCGCCTCCATTCCGCAGCGGGAAGTTGCGGTCCTGATGCCCATCGCCGTCGCGATGCTCGCGCTGGCCAGCGGTCTCGCGGCAGCCTGCTTCGTCAAGGCCTTCGGCATCACCTTCCTCGGCATCGCGCGCTCGCATGAAGCAGAGCAGGCGCGCGAGGCCCCGGTGTCGATGCAGGTGGCGATGGCGGCCCTGGCGCTGGCGTGCGTCGTCCTGGGCGCGGCGGCCTATGCGATGGTGCCGGCGCTCGGCCGGGTGGTGGCCGGCCTCGCCGGCCTGCCTCCCGCATCTGCCGTCACGGTCAGCTGGAGCCTCCGCGTGCCGCTGAGCGCGCCCGGCGCCGTCGGCCAGATCTCTCCGCTTCCGATCCTGCTCGGGCTCGCCCTACTCCTCGTGGCGATTCCCATCGGGCTCTGGCTCTCCCGCGCCAGCCGCGCCCTTCGCGTGAGCGACACGTGGGGGTGTGGCCGCATCGCGCAGACGCCGCGCATGCAGTACACCGCCGCCGCCTTCGCCGAGCCGCTGCGACGGATCTTCGCCGCGCTCTATCGCCCCACCGAGGACGTCTCGATCGACTTTCACCCGGAGTCGCGCTACTTCGTCCAGTCCATCGCGTACCGCGCCCATATCATCCCGTGGTTCGAGCGCTACCTCTACGATCCGGTCATCGATCGCGTGATCGCGTGGGCCGCGCGCGTCCGCGCCATCCAGTCGGGCTCGCTCCACGCCTATCTGACCTATCTCGTGGCCGCCCTCGTGATCATGCTGGGGCTGCTCATGCTGTGGGGAAGCTGAGCTGATGCCCCTGCCGACGGGATACACGGTCGCGATTGCCCAGACCGCGCTCGCACTCCTCCTGGCCCCGGGCCTGGTCGGACTGATCCGGTGGCTCAAGGCGCGTCTGCAGAATCGCCGGGGCGCCCCCGTGTGGCAGCCCTATCTCGAGCTGCGCAAGCTCTTCGCCAAGGAGGTCGTTGTTTCCAGCAACGCCTCGTGGCTCTTTCGCGTGGCGCCGTTCGTCGTCTTCGCGAGCACGGTGGCCGTGGCCTTCCTCATCCCGGTGCTCGCGGTGCCGTCGCCCTTCGACCCCGTCGGCGACTTGCTGGTCGTGGTCTATCTTCTCCTGCTCGGCACCTTCTTTCTCGCGCTGGCCGGACTCGATCCAGGCTCCGCCTTCGGCGGCATGGGCTCGAGCCGCGAGATGACCGTGGCCGCGCTGTCCGAGCCCACCGTGGCCCTCGCCATCTTCGCCCTGGCCCTGGGCGCGGGCTCGACCAACCTGGGCCAGATCGTCGCGCGGACGATGGCGGACCCCGCCGCCGCCGTGAGCCCCGGCTACCTCCTCGCCTTCGGCGCGCTCTTCGTGGTCACGCTCGCGGAGAACGGCCGGCTCCCCGTGGACAATCCGGCCACGCATCTCGAGCTGACCATGATCCACGAGGCCATGATCCTCGAGTACTCGGGGCGCTACCTGGCCCTGATCGAGTGGGCGGCCTGGCTCAAGGTGCTCCTCTTCTTCTCGCTCCTGGGCAACCTCTTCGTCCCCTGGGGCGTGGCCACGGTGCTCACGCCGTCGGCGCTCGGCTGGGCCCTCGCCACCCTGCTCGCCAAGCTCGTGGTCCTGGCCGTCGTGTTGGCGGTCTTCGAGACGCGCGTGGCCAAGCTCAGGCTCTTCCGCGTGCCCGAGCTGCTCGCGGTGTCGTTCGTGCTGGCCGTGCTGGCCATCACGGTGTCCTTCCTGGTGCGGTAGCGATGGACTCCGCCTTCGGCCAGCTCACGGTGCTCGGGTCGAGCCTGGTGCTGCTCTGCGGGCTCACGCTCCTGTGGCGACGAGGCTCGGCCGCGCACATCGGCGCTTTCGCGGCCCAGTCGGTGGCCCTGGCCGCGACGGCCGGGCTCATCGCCGTCGTCACGGGCAGCCGCGAGCTCTGGGTGGTGGCGGTGATCCTCCTCGGGCTCAAGGGCATCCTGATGCCGATTCTCCTCAAGCGCATGGACCGGCGTTTCGGCGGCCCGCGCGAGCTGGAGCCCTATGTCAACACCGCCACCTCGCTCGTGATCGGTGGCCTCCTCGTGGTGCTGGCCTACATCGTGACCTGGCCCATCCTCGACGTGAGCCGGTTGCCCACACGCGCGGGCATGCCGCTCGCCATGGGCCTCATCTTCGTGAGCCTGTTCGTCATCATCAGCCGCAAGAAGGCGCTCACCCAGGTGATCGGTTTCCTGGCGCTCGAGAACGGCATCGCGCTCCTGGCCATGCTCGGCACCTACGGCATCCCGTTCATCGTGGAGGTGGGCGTCTTCCTCGATGCCCTGATGGGCTTCCTGGTCATGCAGATCGTCATCTATCGCATCCAGGAGACCTTCGAGAGCATCGACGTCGAGCAGCTGAACCGGCTGAGCCAATGAGCGATCGCGCATGCGTCTGACCTATCTGCTCCTCGTCGGCGCGCCGCTCGTGGCCGCGCTCGTGGCCGCCCTCGTGCGCCCGTACCTTCGCGGAGTCGGAGTGGCGGGCGCGCTGCTCTCGACGCTTTCTCTGGCGGCGGCCCTGAGGTTGGCCGGCCAGGTGCTGGCCGGCGCCACGCCGACGTGGGGCCCGAGCGACATGATGCGCGTGGATGCCCTCTCCGTTCTCCTGGCCGTCTGCGTGAGCTTCGTCGCCGCGCTGGCGGCCTGGCTCGGCCCCGGCCTCGGCCGCGACGAGCACTACACGCCCGCCCAGGCGCGGCGGTTCAGGATCTTCTCGAGCCTCTTCGCCTTCACCATGCTGATCGCGGTGACGGCGAACAACGTGGCCATCATGTGGGTGGCCGTCGAGGCCACCACCATCGCCTCTGCCCTTCTCATCCCGCTCCATGTGTCGAAGGCCTCCGTGGAGGCGTCGTGGAAGTACATCCTGATCGGATCGGTGGGGATCGCCCTGGCCTTCGTGGGCACGGTGCTGGGCTACTTCGACTACGTCCACCTGGCGGGCGAGCGAGAATCGGCGCTCAACTGGACGAGCCTCATGGCCGCGGCGCCCTCCATGCATCCGCGGGTGATGGCGCTGGCTTTTGTGTTCATCGTGATCGGCTACGGCACCAAGGCGGGTCTGGCGCCGATGCACACGTGGCTGCCCGATGCCCATGCGGAGGCGCCGGCGCCGCTCTCCGCCATGATGTCGGGCGTGCTGCTCGCCGTGGCGCTCTACGCCATCATCAGATGGAAGGTCGTGGTGGATCTGGCCGTGGGCTCGGCGCTGCCGGATCGCCTGCTCCTCGTCCTCGGACTCGCCTCCCTCGCGGTGGCCGCGCTGAGCCTCGTCGGCCAGCGGCAGTACAAGCGGCTTCTGGCATATTCGAGCATCGAGCACACGGGCCTCATGTGCGTGGGGCTCGGGCTGGGACCGCTCGGCGCCTTTGCCGCTCTCCTGCATCTCGTCAATCACGCCGTGGCCAAGGGCATGATGTTCCTGCTCTCGGGCCGCATCCTCGATCGTTACCACACCACCGAGATGGGCGAGGTCTCGGGGCTCCTGCGGGCCATGCCCGTCACGGGCGGTCTCTTCGCGGCAGGCATGCTGGCGCTCGCCGGCCTGCCGCCCTTCGGCATCTTCTTCTCCAAGCTCTCGCTGGTGCGCGCCGGGTTCGCCACCGGGCACCCGTGGCTGATGGCGCTCGTGCTGGTCCTGCTGCTGGCGGCCGTGGTCGCCATGCTGGCCCAGATCAATCGCATGCTGTATGGCGCGCCGCCCGCCGGTGTTCGCGTGGGCGAGAGCAACCGGTGGGGGCTCGTGCCGCTCGTCCTCTGCGCGGCCCTGCTCGTGGCGTTCGGTCTCGGCGGGTTCGGAGCCTTCCAGACGCTCCTCGATCGGGCGGTGGAGATCGTGAGCCGATGAGGGAGATCGCGGCCGTCCGGCACGCTCTCGAGCAGCGACTGCCGGGGGTACTCACGGAGCTGCGCCTGGCGCGCGGGCGCGAGTTCCACGGGCAGGTGAAGGCGGGCGACGCGCGGCGACTGGCCGAGGCGTTGCGCCGCGAGCTTGGCGCGGAGCTGCGACTCATGGTCGCCAATGATCGGCGGTCGGACGCGGGGCGCTTCGAGGTCTACTACCTCTTCGCTCATCCGCGCGAGGACTGGTTTCTCCAGGCGGTGAAGCCCCTGCCCGCCGACAGTCCTACCATCCGATCGCTCGGGACCTTCCACCATCCGGCCTCGCTTTTTGAGCGCGAGATCATCGATCAATTTGGGATCGTCGTGGCCGGACATCCGGATCCTCGCCCGCTCGTGCGCCATGCCTTCTGGCCAGCGGACTACCATCCGCTTCGCAAGGACGCCGTGCGGCCGGACTTCCACGACGACGGCAGCCCGTTCCCCTTCACGGAGGTGGGCGGCGAGGGCGTGTACGAGATCCCCGTGGGGCCGGTGCACGCGGGCGTCATCGAGCCCGGCCATTTCCGCTTCAGCGTGGTGGGCGAGACGGTCATCGACATGAAATCGCGCCTGTACTTCACTCACAAGGGCACGGAGAAGCTCTTCGAGGGACGCGCCCCCGAGGCCGGCGTGGAGCTGGCCGAGCGCGTCTCCGGCGACACGACGATCGGCCATGCGCTGGCTTATTGCCAGGCGCTCGAGGCTGCCTCGGCCACCGTAGTCCCCGATCGCGCGCGCCATCTGCGGGTGGTCTTGCTGGAGCTCGAGCGCCTGTACAACCACGTGGCCGATTTCGGCATGATCGCCAACGACACCGGCTTCGCCGTCGCGCACTCGCACTGCTTCCGCATCCGCGAGCGGCTGCTGCGGCTCAACAAGCAAGTGACGGGCAATCGGCTCCTCCGGGGTGGTATCGTGCCCGGCGGTGTCGGCTGTGACCTCCCTGCCGGCCTCGATCTCGAGGGTGAGCTGGTGGCGGCGCTCAAGGATTTCGAGGAGATCGTGGCGCTGGCGCTCGACAATACCCTCGTCCGCGACCGGCTCGAGGGGACAGGCCGGCTGACCACGCGCACGGCGCGCGATCATGGCGTGCTGGGCTACGTGGCGCGCGCCTCGGGTCTGGATGCCGACGTGCGGCGCGATCATCCCTTCGCGGCCTATGGCAAGCTCGACTTCAAGGTGCCGGTCTTCCAGACGGGCGACGTCGAGGCTCGGACCCGGGTCCGCGTCGAGGAGGCCCGCGAGTCCGTACGGCTCATCGGTCAGGCTGTCGCGCGGATGCCGCAAGGACCACTGCGCTCGCCCCTCGGCCCGCTGCCGCTCTTCGAGCCCGCCTTCGGTCTCGTCGAGGGATGGCGCGGGGCCATCATCCACTGGATCATGGCCGACGCCCCGGATCGGCTCTATCGGGTCAAGATCATGGACCCGTCATTCCTCAACTGGCGGCCCCTGTCCTATGCCCTGCTGAAGAACATCGTTCCCGACTTCCCGCTCTGCAACAAGTCCTTCAACCAGTCGTACTCTGGGAATGACCTGTAGCAATACACGGGGAGGTATACTCGGAACATGAAAACAGCACTGATTGTCGTGGGCGTGATCGTCCTGATCCTGATCGGAGCCATCGGCTGGGCTGTCGGCGTCAATAATCAGCTCGTGACGGCCGAGGTCAATGTCACCGAGAAGTGGGCGCAGGTGCAGAATGTCTATCAGCGCCGGGCCGATCTGATCCCGAACCTGGTCGAAACGGTCAAAGGCTTCGCCGCCCAGGAGAGGGGGGTGCTCGAGGCGGTGACGCAGGCGCGGGCCAGCGCGGCCGGCATCAAGGCCACGCCGGAGCTGCTCAACGATCCCGCCGCCTTCAAGAAATTCCAGGACGCGCAGAATCAGCTCGGCGGAGCGCTGTCGCGGCTGCTCGTGACCGTGGAGCGCTATCCAGAGCTCAAGAGCAACCAGAACTTCCTCGCGCTGCAGAGCCAGCTCGAGGGAACGGAGAACCGCATCACCGTCGAGCGGATGCGCTTCAACGAGGCCGTGAAGGACTACAACACCCGGCTCCGCCTCTTCCCGGCGAGCATGGTGGCGGGCATTCGTGGCTTCAAGGAGAAGGCTTTCTTCGAGGCGGCGCCAGGCAGCGAGCAGGTGCCGAAGGTGAAGTTCTAGCGTCCCTGCGAGTGGCGGCACCATGCGCCTGAGCCGGCTTCTTGTCCTTGCGCTTCTGCTCTGCGCGGCGGCCGTCGCGCAGGCTGCGCTCCCGATTCCGAAGGTTCCCGGCGGTCGGATCAACGACTACGCCGGCGTGCTGTCGGCGGAGGACCGGGCGCGGCTCGAGGACAAGCTCCGCGCCCGTGAGCAGGGCTCCAGCAACCAGGTCGTCGTCGCGATCTTCCGGTCGCTGCAGGGCGAGAGCCTCGAGGACTACTCCATCCGTCTGGCGCAGGCCTGGCGCATCGGACAGAAGGGGCTCGACAACGGCGTGGTCTTCCTGGTCTTCACCGAAGACAGGAAGATGCGGCTCGAGGTCGGCTATGGCCTCGAGTCCAAGCTGACCGATGCGATCTCGAGCCAGATCCTGCGCCAGGCCGTCGCGCCGCGCTTCCGCGAGGGGAAGATCGCCGACGGCATCGCTGCGGGCCTCGACGCGATCGATCAGGCCATTGCGGGCACCTACAAGGGTGCGACGCCGGCCAAACGACAGCAGAGCTCGAGCCTTTATTCCCTCTTCCTCCTGGCCATCGTCTTGGCTGGTCTCGGCTCTATCATCCTCCCCGCGATGTTCGCCAATGCCAGGCGCCAGGGCTGGACGGGTGGGCGCGGTGGGTGGGGCGGTGGCGGGCCCTTCATCTTCATGGGCGGTGGTGGAGGCGGTGGAGGTGGCGGAGGCGGGGGTGGAGACTTCGGCGGGGGCGGCGGGGGCTTTGGCGGCGGCGGCGCGAGCGGAGACTGGTGATGGCGCGGCATCCTCGATGGGTACGCAAGTTCCTGAGCGATGACGATCTGGCGGCGATTGCGCATGCGGTGCGCGAGGCCGAAGGCCGCACCTCAGCCGAGATCCGCGTGCACCTCGATCACCGGTGCAAGGAGGACGCGCTTCAGAAGGCCGTGGCCGTCTTCGAGCGCCTGGGGATGCACAAGACGGCGGACCGCCACGGGGTGCTCATCTACGTGGCGGTCACCGACCGAAAGCTTGCGGTGATCGGCGACCGGGGGATCCACGAGCGCGTGGGCGAGGACTACTGGCGACGCGTGGTGGCGGCGGTCACCGACCACTTCAGGAATGAACGCCCGCGCGACGGATTCCTGCACGCGGTCGGCGACGTGGGAGAGATGCTCGCCCGCCATTTTCCACGGCGGCCCGACGACCGCAACGAGCTCTCCGACGAAATCAGCATCAGCTAGCGTACGAGCTACACGCGGATCCAGGTCTCTGAGTAGGCGAGGAAGGCGGTGCTGCTCTGGCGGCCCGCGAACTCGCGCGGGACGGGCTGGCCCTTGAGGGTGCGGCCATTGACGGTGGCGGTGACCTTCCGCGCGTCCACGAAGAGACTGAAGAGGGCGTGTTGGCCGGTCGCGGATTTCTCCTTGGGGATATTGACCATGAAGGGCTCGCCGAGATTTTCCCAGGACAGCGAGGCCTCGACGCCCTCGCCCTTGACCCATTCCATGTAGGCCGAGCGCGTATCACCCGAGGCAGCCACACCCGTCAGCTTGACATAGTCCATGTACTCGAGCGCTTCGGCTCCCTTGAAGGCGCCGAAGTGCGCGGCGAAGTCGCTCACGAGATAGCGCGCCAGCGACTCGTTGTCGGTGACGCAGACATTGAGTGCCTCGGGATAGCTCCCGTGCAGCAGCGGCGCCTCGAGCAGGACGAGGGCGTGGCCGCGGCCGTGCGGCGAGGCGACCACGCGGAAGAAGGAGACCAGGGTCGAGAACGGCCCGTCGACCTTCTCCTTTAAATACATCCCGGGGTTCTCCCCCGACCAGTCCACCGTACCGGGATGAGTCATCGTGGGCATTGTCATGGCGGCGATGATACACCGCGCCGTGGTATGCTCGCCGCGCCATGACCCGACCGGAAATTCCCACGCCCGCGCTGCTCCTGGACCTCGACCGCTTCGAGCGGAACATCGCCAAGATGGCTGCCCACGTGAAGGCCGTCGGCAAGAAGCTCCGCCCGCATTCGAAGACGCACAAGTGTCCGGAGATCGCGCGGCGCCAGATCGCCGCGGGCGCCGTCGGCATCTGCTGCGCCAAGGTGGGCGAGGCGGAGGTGATGGCGGCCTCGGGCATTCGCAACATCCTCGTCACCACCGAGGTGGTCGGGCCCGAGAAGATCGGCCGGCTCCTGGGCGTGCTCGAGCGCGCGCCCGAGACCATGGTGGTGGTGGACAATCCCGAGAACATCCGCGAGCTGGGGCAGGCCATGAGCCGCGGTGGCCGTGTCGCGAACGTGCTGGTGGACGTGGACGTGGGCGGCCGCCGCACCGGCTCCGAGCCGGGCGAGGCCGCCGTGCACCTGGGCCGCCTGGTCACGCTGGAGACCTCCCTCAACCTTCGCGGTCTCCAGGGCTACGCCGGACACTGCGCGCACATCGAGGGCTACGCCAATCGCCGCAAGACCTCGCACCGCTGGATGAGCCGGCTCATGAAGACGCGCGAGCTGTTCGAGAAGAACGACCTGCCCACGGAGATCGTGAGCGGCGGCTCCTCCGGCACGTTCAATATCGACTGCGATCTCTCCGGGCTGACAGAGCTGCAGTCGGGCTCCTACTGCGTGATGGATCTCGACTACCGGCGCATCGGCGGCAAGGGCGGGGGAGACTACGACGACTTCGAGATGGCGCTGACCGTGCTGACCACCGTGGTGAGCGTGCCCACGCCCACCATGGCCATGGTCGACGGCGGCCTCAAGGCGTTCTCGACGGACAAGCCCTTCGTCCCCGAGGCGGTCGAGTGGCCGGGCGTCGAGTACTCGTGGGCGGGCGATGAGCACGGCCGACTCATGGCGCAGGAGGGACGCCTGCCCGCGCTCGGCCAGCTCATGGAGTTCTTCCCGCCGCACTGCGACCCCACCATCAATCTGTACGATCGCATCTACGCCATGCGCGGCGCCAAGGTCGAAGCCATCTGGGACGTCGCCGCCCGCGGCCGTGGCCAGTAATCCAGCGGTCCCTCAGTCGGAGAATGCGGCCAAGGATGTATCCCTCTCCCCCATCGGGGGAGAGGGCAGGGTGAGGGGGCAGGTCTCAGAATCGCTCAGAGCGGTGCCGTGGAAGGACCTGCTCCACCTCACCAGGCTCGAAGCCCTCCACGAGCTCTCGATCTCGGCCCCGTGGCTCGTCGCCTCGTGGATCGCCGCCAGCCGTGGGTGGCACGCCGTGGCCCTCGCGTGCTCCTTCATGTTCTTCCTCACCGGCCTTCGCCAGGTCCACAACGCCTATCACTACGCGCTCGGCGTGTCCCGCGCGACGCACGACTGGGTGATGCTCGCCCTGAGCGTCCTCATGCTGGGGTCGATGCACGCCGTCCAGATCAATCACCTGCGTCATCACCGCCACTGCATGGAGGCTGACGACATCGAGGCCATGAGCGCGCGCGAGCCGGCGTGGCGGGCCATTGCCGTGGGCCCGCTCTTTCCCTTGCGTCTGCACCGCAAGGCCCTCGCGGTGGCGACGCCTCGTCAGCGCCGATGGATCCTGCTCGAGCTGCTGGCCAACGCGGGGTGGATCGCGGTGGTCTTCTGGGTGCTTGAGCTGCGCTGGCTGCAGTATCACGTGGCTGCGATGGCGGCCGGCCAGTGCCTGACCTCGTTCTTCGCGGTGTGGACGGTGCATCACGATTGCGAGGAGGGAGGGCCGATCGCGCGGACGATCCGGGGGCGGGTGAAGGCCTTCATGAGCTACGCGATGTTCTTTCACCTCGAGCATCATCTGTTCCCGGCCGTGCCGACGCGCCGGCTTCCCATCCTGGCTGGACGTCTCGATGCCGTGACGCCGGAGCTGGGCGCCAAGCGAGTTTTTTGAAGCGGCGGCAGCCCATCGTCCGGCACGGTTGAGCGATGCTGTTTCTCGCGGCGCTTCTCATCGACGGCGCGCTCGCGGGCGCCGTCTATGCCCCGATCGCCCTCGCGTTCGTGGTCGTCTACAAGGCCTCCCGGATGATCAACTTCGCCCTGGGCGAGTGGATGATGGTCGGCACGAGACTGGTCGCGTCAGGGCTGCATGCCGGGTTCGGCCTGCTCGGCGCCGTGGGGGCCGCGTGCGCGGGCATGGCCGCGCTGGCCGTCGTCTTCAATCGAGTGGTCTTGCGTCACCTGGCCGGCCGCCCCGTCATCGCGTTGATCATGGTCACGCTCGGCCTGGGCGCATTCTTGCGGGCCTCCGGGGCCGTGCTCTTCAAGGGTCCGGGCTACATTCGCCTGCCCCTGCCCTCGGCGCCGCTGGATGTCCACGGGATATTCGTTCCCGTCGACAAGCTCGTGGCGGCGGGCATCGCGCTCGGGTGCGTGGCCCTCGTGAGCTGGATATTTCAGCGGAGCCGCATCGGGGTGGCCCTGCGGGCCATCGCGGACGATCCCCAGATCGCGACGTCCGTGGGCATCGACATCCACCGCTACTTCGCCATCACGTGGGTCATGGTGGGCATCTTGTCGGTCGTGGGCGGCACGCTGTGGGCGATCACCGTCGGGGGCGGGTTCGGCGTCGTCCTCGTCGGTCTCAAGGTGTTTCCCATCGTCATCGTGGGCGGCCTGGACAGCATCCTCGGCACGCTTCTCGGGGCCATCTTCATCGGAGTCCTCGAGAGCCTGACCAGCGGCTACGTCGATCCGCTCCTGGGGGCGGGGTTTGGCAGCATGGTTTCCTATCTCGTGCTCATCGTGGTGCTCTTCGTTCGCCCCTACGGGCTCCTGGGCAAGCCGCAGATCGAGCGCGTGTAGTCGGATTGTAAGACCTGACCCCTACTCGAGGAGGCGGCCGAAGATGCGGTCGCCGAGCTTGAAGCCTTCCTGCACGGTGGTACCCGCGCCCTCGGCGGCAGGGTTCGCCTCTCGCCACGCTCGCAGATGGTCTTCCGACCGGAAGAAGTTGATGGTCGTTCAGTAGTTGTCGGCGAGCCGGCATGCATCCTCGGCTCGCTTCCCGATCCAGAGCATGACGCCCTGTGCTTCGGGTCCGGGACCGCTGGGGGCGGCCGAGAACTCCACGGGCTCGTGACTGTGATGGCAGCGCGACCGGATCCGGATCGCCTGTCCGATCATCGGCGAGATGCCGAGTGCGTCCGTGGCGCAGCACGCGAAGCGCTCCGTGCCGTCCTGTAGCCGGATGACGAACGGCGTCGGGGAAGCCGTGAAGGGGTACGCGACGTCGATCTGACCATCGCGGACGCGGATCAGGTCGTCGGTGTCCAGCGCGCCAAGTGCCTGATGGATGACGGCGGCGGGGCTATCGGGGAAGACGGCGGCAATGTCCTCGACCGGGATGGGCCCGCCCCGATGGAGGAAGGCCCGAAGAACCTGCTTGAAGACCTGCGTCTCCCGGCCGGCGCGCCGGGCTTTCCAGCGGCCTTCCAGATCCAGGTCCATGAACTCGTCGGCGGTCTTGATCGTCAGGGTCGCCACTCGGGCCCTCCTCCCGGCTCTCTCGCCTGCTGCCATGATAGAGTCTCTGGCAATTCTGTTCCCGAGAAGTATCGCCACGGTGAGGTGACACGATGCTCAGCGCCGAAGACAATGAGCTGCTCACGCGGACGGGGCCGGGCACGGCCATGGGCGAGTTCTTCCGCCGCTTCTGGATGCCCGTGCTCCTGTCGCTGGAGCTGCCGGAGCCCGACGGCCCACCCGTCCGCGTCAAGATCATGGGCAAGGACCTGGTGGCCTTCCGCGACACCGACGGGCGGGTAGGGCTTCTGGATCCGCGCTGCCCGCATCGGGGCGCCAACCTCTTCTTCGGCCGCAACGAGAAGTGCGGGCTGCGCTGCGCATATCACGGGTGGAAGTACGATGTCACCGGGCGCTGCGTCGACATGCCCACCATGCCGCCGGAGAGCACGTTCCGCGACAGGATCCGCGCAGGCTCGTACCCCACACGCGAGTGGGGCGAGTTCGTCTGGGCCTACCTGGGCCCGGCCGGGCATGAGCCCGAGCTGCCCGGGCTGGAGTTCGCGCTCGTGCCGCCCGCCCACCGCTTCGTCTCCAAGAAGCTCCAGCAGTGCAACTGGGCCCAGGCCTGCGAGGGCGGGATCGACACGGCGCACTTCTCGTTTCTCCACATGCCCGTCAGCTCGTCGGACAGCGAGCGCGACGAGATCATGAGCCGGTCGTCGGCGGATCGGGACCGGACGCGCTGGATGCGGGACGACGCCATGCCCGAGTTCCAGGTCGTGCCCCACGATGCGGGCCTGGCCATCGGCGCCTCCCGGCGGGCCGACGGCAGCGGCCTCTACTGGCGCGTGAGCCAGTTCCTGCTGCCGAACCACGGGCTGGCGCCCAATGCCTTCGCGGGCGAGAACTATCACGGCCAGACCTGGGTGCCCATCACCGACGAGCTTTGCTGGGTGTACTGCTACACGTGGAACCCGGAGCGGCCGCTGACGGAGAGTGAGCGCCAGCGCCTCCGGGCCGGCCAGAGCGTGCACGCGGCGGTGGACGAGCGCTGGGTGCCCCTGCGCAACCGCGACAACGACTACCTCATCGATCGGGTCGACCAGAAGCTCCGCACGTTCACGGGCATCCGCGGCATCTCCGAGCAGGACGCGTGCATCCAGGACAGCCAGGGCTTCATCGCGGATCGCACCCGCGAGTATCTCGGCCCGACGGATGCGGCCATCGTGCAATTCCGCCGGCTCATGCTGCGTGGCGCGCGCGATCTGGGCAAGGGCGTCGAGCCGCCCGCGGCGCGCCAGGGCGCGGCCTACGCGGTGCGCTCGGGCAGCGCGCTCGCTGACCGGAGCGTGCCGTTCGCGGAGGTCATGATCGAGCGCTTGGGCGATCCCGTGGGGCGGGTGGACCACGCGCCCGTCGTGCCCAAGCCCGTGGCTTGACAGGGCCGAGGCCCAGCCCTAGGGTGTGACCGGTCACACTCGCGAATGGAAATGGCGATCGAGCCGAGAGAGGAAAAGGAGATCCCATGAGCGAAGACGAGGAAGTCTCGCGGTCGAAGAGCCATCGCCTGTCGCGGCGCACGCTGATGCGCCTCGGTCTGCTCGCCATTCCGGCGACGCAGGTGCCGCTCGGCTTCGTCCATCAGGCCGCCGCCCAGGGGACCAAGCTGGGCGCCAACCTCATCGGCAAGCTCGAGGGTGCCGAGGTAGTCACGGATCCCGCCCTCTTCCCCAAGAGCTTCAAGGAAGCCCCGCAGCTCGCCGAGCTGGTCAAGGCGGGCAAGCTTCCGCCCGTCCAGGAGCGGATCGGCCAGGATCCCCTCGTCGTCAAGCCGCTGCGCGAGATCGGGAAATACGGCGGCACGTGGCGGCGGGGTTTCACCGGCCCCTTCGACACCTCCAATGGCCACCGCGCCGCCCAGAACGACAAGCTGCTCTACTGGGATTACACGGGCACCAAGCTCGTGCCCAATATCGCCAAGGCCTGGGAGGTCAGCCCCGATGGCAAGACCACCACGCTCCAGCTCCGTCGCGGGATGAAATGGAGCGACGGCCATCCCTTCACGGCCGATGACTTCGTCTTCTGGTACCAGGATGTCTACCAGAACAAGGACCTGGTTCCCACGCCGCTGTCCGTGATGACCATCGGCGGCAAGCCCATCGCCATCGAGAAGATCGACGCGACCACGATCAGGTTCGTCTCGCCCGAGCCGTACTACGCGCTGCCCACCGTGCTCGCATCGGTATGGGGCATCGGCCATCATGCGCGATGGGGACGCGACGCCCTCGGCGGGTTCGCGCCCGCCCACTACATGAAGCAGTTCCATCCGAAGTATGCCTCGAAGGATGATCTCGCGAAGAAGGTGGCGGAGCTGAACTTCGATGGCTGGGTCACGATGTTCAAGAATCGCAACGACGCCTGTCGCAACGTGGACCTGCCCGTGGTGACACCCTGGAAGACCACCTCGCCCCTGACCACGCCCACCTGGATCCTCGAGCGGAATCCCTACAGCGTGTGGGTCGATACCGACGGCAACCAGCTTCCCTACATCGACCGGATCCGGATGACGCTCGGCGAGAACCTGGAGGTGATCAACCTGCGGGCGATCGCGGGCGAGTACGATTCCCAGGCCCGGCACATCGACATCAGCAAGCTGCCCGTGCTGCTCGAGAACCAGCAGAAAGGCGGGTACCGCGTCTACCTGGATCCCTCGGACCAGGGCGCGGACGTCGGATTGTTCTGCAACCAGACGTACGAGAAGGACCCGGAGATCGCAAAGTGGCTCAGCACCCGCGAGTTCCGGATCGCCCTGTCCCACGGCATCGACCGCGCGCAGATCAACGAGACTTTCCTGCTCGGGCTCGGCCAGACGGGCTCGGCCGCGCCCGGAGAGCGGACGCTCTACTTCCCGGGTCCGGAGTACAGGACCCTGCATACGGGCTATGACGTCAAGAAGGCCAACGAGATGCTCGACAAGCTCGGGCTCAGCAAGAAGGACAGTGAAGGATATCGCCTGCGGGCCGATGGCAAGGGCCGGCTGCGCCTTGCCCTGACCACGTACCTCGGGTTTCTCCCGTTCACGCGGATCGCCGAGATGATGACCGAGCAGTGGAAGAAGATCGGCATACGCGGTGAGGTCCAGGAGATGGAGCGGGGCTCGGCGGTGAAGCGGGTGCAAACCAACGAGCACCAGATCTACTTCGAGACCCAGTGGGGCGCCGACAACATCTACGGGCACTTCCCGTTCGTGTTTCCCGCCGAGGGCGGCAGCCCGATGGGGCCGCTCTACGGCTTGTGGTACTCGAGTGTCGGGGCCAAGGGGAAGATCCCGCCCCCGCGCATGCGGGAGCTCATGGACAAGTACCGCAAGTCCTTCAGCGTGAAGGATGCGGAGCGGACGCGGATGGCCAAGGAGGTGTGGAAGATCGCGCTGGACGAGATGTGGATGATCCCCATCGTCTCCAACTCGCCCGCCTCACAGGGGGTGCGGGTCATCAAGACCAACATGGGTAACATCCCGGAGCGGCTCTGGAACAGCGCAGTCAGCGACAATCCGCACGTCGCTCACACGGAGACCTGGTACTTCAAGTCCTAGACCACCCCTCACCCTGCCCTCTCCCCTGAGGGGAGAGGGCCGCAATTCGAGCCGAGACGCCCGCTTCGGGCGACGAGGCGAGGACCGAGTAGGTGAGGGGGCGATCCCGGCTACGTCGATACGTTGACGGTGACCGTCGTCTGCGCAGGAGGGCGGACGACGATGAAGCCGCGGCCATCCTCCCACCAGCCCGCGCCGTCCTGACTCGGCCCGCTCAGCTTCGGCAGCGGCCCATGGCCCTCGACGGTCACCGCCCGCGCGCCGTCGATCCGGAGCTGGATGAGGTAGCGGCGCCCTGCCGGCACCACCGAGCGGTCCCCGACGGGCTCGCCGATTCGCACCGTCACATCCTTCGGTCCGGCCACGCACTCGAAGCGCGTGAGCGCGTGGTGGCCTTCGCGATAGGCATTCGACCGGCCATCGTCCTCGTAGAGCTCGAAGCTGGTGGCGCCGTCCGGATAGATCAGCAAGGTGATCTCGTCGAGTGGCCGCTCGCCCGTGTGCTGGACGACAGGCCCCAGCGGCACGATGGCCCCCGCGCGCACGAGCAGGGGCAGCCGGTCGAGAGGGGCTTCGAGGGTGACGCCGCCCGGGCCTTCGTGGCGCGTGCCGCTCCAGAAATCGTACCAGCCGCCCGCGGGCAGGTAGACGGGCCATGCCGTGGCGCCCTCGCGCGTGACGGGCGCGACGAGCAGATCGTCGCCCCAGAGGAATTCGTGGCCGAGCTGCCAGACGCGGGGGTCGTCGGGGTAGTTGAGGACGAGCGGGCGCATGAGCGGGAGGCCGAGCGTGTGCGCGTGCCAGGCGAGCGTGTACGTGTAGGGCAGAAGCCGGTAGCGTAGCTCCGCGTAGTCGCGGCAGATCTTTTCCACCTGCGCGCCATGCGCCCACGGCACGTGCTCCCGCCACACCCAGCCGTGGGAGCGGAAGATGGGGCTGAAGGCGCCCAGCTGGAACCAGCGGGCATAGAGCTCGCCCGTTTCCGGCACCGGATGGAAGAAGCCGCCCACGTCCGTGCCCCAGTACGGCACGCCCGACAGGCCGGTATTGAGTCCCAGCGGGATCTGCGCATCGAGCGTCGCGAAGTCGTTGTTGATGTCGCCCGACCAGCACGTCGCGCCGAATCGCTGCATCCCCGCCGCCCCCGAGCGGCACAGCAGGAAGACGCGCTGGTCGGGCCGGTCGGCGGCTTCGCCGTCGGCGAAGGCCTCGTGGCGGAACCGGTCGTAGATGTTGTGGAGGAGGGTGCCGTCGCCGGCGTGAAGCTTCGCCGTCGCGGGCGGCCCCTCGCCGCCGTCGAGCCACCAGCCCGCGACCCCGAGCTGGGCGAGCTCGCGGTGGGCCGACCACCACCAGGCGCCGACGGCCGGGTTGGAGAAGTCGAGATAGCGCTGGCCCTCGCGATAATTGGCGGCCCGCCGCGGCTCCCCGCCCGATCGGCCGTAGCCTTCGTCTAGGAGATACCCGCTCGCCTCGGCCTCGGCAAAGAACGGCGAGTCCTCGTGGAGCACGGGGTACTCGTGGGTGATGATCTCGAAGTGCTGCCGCTTCGCCTCCTCGACCAGAGTGGGCGGATCCGGCCAGAGCGCCGGCTGAAAGCCGAGATGCCCCACCCCTCGATTCCAGCCCTGCGCTTCGCCGTACGTCGAGAGGTAGATGAGGCCGTCGCAGGGGATCCGCTTCTCGCGAATCGTGCGGGGGAGGCGGCGCAGCTCCTCCGTGTCCTCGAAGTGGCGCGTGGACTGGAGAAACCCCAGCGCCCAGCGGGGCGGAAGCGACGGCCGGCCGAGGAGCTCGGCGACTTCGAGCATGACGCTGCGTAGATCTTGGCCAATGAGGAAGTACCACACGAGCCGTCCGCCTTCGGCGGTGTAGGTGATCCGGACTCCGCCATCCGACCGGCCCACCGAGAGCATCGCATCGCTCGTGTTGTCGAAGAAGAGCGCGTAGCCGCGATTGGATACCAAGAGCGGGATGCCCATGTCCGACCCCGGCCCGTGCCCGATATGCGTGTTCCAGAGCTGGCGGGCGATACCGAGCCGGTCGAGCTGCAGCCCACCCTGGCCGAGGCCGTAGAAGTGCTGCTCGTCGGAGAACTCGAAGGTGGCGCGCACGCGCCGCCGCGCGGCCCCGAGCGATTCCGTGATCATGCCTCCCAGGGCGGTCTCGCGAAGCAGCCAGGCGCCCGCGGCGTCGAGAAAAGTCAGACGGACCGGGCTCGTGGCCGCCTCGACGCGCAGATCGCCGGTCGAGAGACGCACGCGTTCGCCGTCGATGACCTCGAATGGCACGGCGGCCCAGCTCCGCGGGCCGACATAGGATGGGCCGGCCGCGTCCCGTTCGTCCGCCAGCTCGACGCGCACGATGCGCGAGGTGCACACGGTGACCGTCACCGGCGAGGCGCCGTGGTCGAACCGCACGGTCGATCCGCTCCGCGTGAACCGGGATGGGACGGTATGGTCGGACATTGTTCTCCCTGGGCACTGGGTCAATTTGCTTCGCCATACTTCGTTCTCGGTCGCCTGCAACGCTCAACGTACATACAGGTACGCCTCGCGTTGCAGGCTCCCTCGGGCCTCGTCTGGCTCGCAACTTGCCCCAGTGCCGGCTCCAAAAAACGACCACTACCCCTTGCCGCGAGCCCAAGCAGCCGAGACGGCGCATCATAGCAGAGCCATGGCCGCTCGATTGACCGCCCAGTGACGATCTGGCAGGATCGGCGCCGTGAGCGCCCCTCTCGCCCCTCTCCATGGCCACCGCTGACCGACGCCCGCTGTCGATCGGCCGGCTCCACTTCGTCGATGGCCTGCGCGGCGTCGCCATCATCCTCATGGTCATCAACCACACGTCGCGCGACTGGATGGACGTGCAGATGGGATGGGCCCGCTATCATCTCGTCTACGGCAGCCTCATCTGGCCCGCCTCGATCTTTCTCTTTCTCGTGGGATTCTGTCTGCCCATCTCCTACTACCGCCGGGGAGAGAGCGAGGGGCTCCTGGGCGATCTGCGCAAGTACTTCCGGCGGGGGATTGGCATCATCGCCGCGGGGTACGTTCTCAACGTCATCATGCTCCCCCGCGGAGCTGTTCCGCCGGAGGAGCGCTTCTGGCATGGGGGAGTCCTGCAGACGATCGGGCTCAGCATCATCCTGCTCGGGCCGCTCGTGCCGGTGCTGCGGCGGCAATGGGCGCGCTGGATGCTGCTGGCCCTGGCCGTGCTCGTTTATCTCTCGTTCGGGTGGTCGCGCCCGGCCCTCGCGCGCTGGTGCGCGGCTCACCCCATCCTTGGCCTCGCGATTTTTGGCGACTTTCCACCCTGGCCGTGGCTGAGCGCGGCCCTGATCGGGCTCGTGCTCGGCTGGTGGTGGCTCGAGGCCCGGGCCCGCGGGCCAGAGGCGGAGAAGCGATACTTCGCGACGGCGGCCGTGGTCGGACTGATCTTTCTCCTCGCCTACGATGCCTGGGAGTTCTGGATCCCCACGAGCCCGCGCTTCGGCTTCCCGCGGGACTGGGGGCTGAACCACTACTGGACGCCCCGGGGCGTGACGACCTTCCTGATCATCGCGGGTGACGCGTGGCTGCTCGCCCTCTGTTACTGGCTCATGGAAGTGCGCCGCTGGCAGCTGCCCTGGCTCGTCACACTGGGGCAGACGGCGCTCGTGCTCTACTTCGTCCACCAGCTCATCGAGGAGACGCTGATCCACCGGATGCTCGGGCTGCGCTTCAACAACTGGATCCTCTACTGGTCGGCGAACATTGCGCTCATCGTGCTCTGCGTGTACATCGGCCGCCTCTGGCAGACCGTGAAGCCGCGCCTGCGCACGCTGGCCGGGCTGGCGCCCGCCTAGGGCTCCGGAAGGGGGCGGAGCCCCCTCCGAGCTATTTAGGGCTTGGGGATTCGCAGGGTCTTGCTGATCATGAGGGCGCCGGACAGGAGAAACAGCAACGCGATTCCGTGGAACGCGAGACCCGGCACCTCGACCAGATACAGGTTGCCGGTGTAGAACGCCAGCATGAGCAGGCCGAGCGGCACCACGCTGGTGGGAATCGGTGTGCCCTCGAAGTATTCCACCTTGCCCTTCTCGTTCGACAGGCTTTCCGCGGTCACGTTGTAGCGCGCGAGCCGGCTCAGCCCGCACATGGAGAAGAAGAGCAGGATCATCTGATCGAGTCGGGTGTTGACCCCGGCCGCGAAGGCGATAGCGGCGGGGGCGACGCCAAAAGAGATCACGTCCGCAAGCGAGTCCAGCTCGCGTCCCATGGGAGAAGCGGCGTGCCGCCAGCGGGCGATCCGGCCGTCGAGCACGTCGAAGATCAGGGCCAGGGGGACGAGCAAGGCCCCCAGGTACAGGTGCCGCGAGTCCTGCGTGCTGAGGAACTTCATGGCCTGGAAGATCGCGCTCACGCCACAGACGCCATTGGCCATGGTGAAGAGATCCGCCAGGTGGAAGCTGCGGATCATCGAGAAGTGCTTGCCGGCCGTGGTAGCCGCCATCATGGTCCCCCGATTCGATCTGTCAGTGATCGCGCTTGTCGGCGTCGCTCACCGTGAAGGTGATCAGGATCAGGATCGTGTAGTCATCTTGCTTGGCCAGCCCGACCCCCGTCGGCGTGCGCTCCAGGAACTTGTCGGTAGACCCGTCGAAGGCATAGATGGAGACCTCGGCCTGTCCCCGGTTGCGCGCTCGCTTGAAGAAGGCGATCTCTGGAGTGGGGATGTTGAGGACGGGGGCCTGGAAGGCTGGAATCCCGATGAACTTTTCATTCTTGTCGGTGCCCAGGACAGACACGAAGACGCGAAGCTTCAGCTCGGGCTTGGTGGTGGTCAGGTGCACGCGATGCGCTTCCAGCCAGGCCGCCACGAAGGCCTTGAAGAAGGCTTCGTTGCCGGACTGCAGATAGATATCCACCTCTACGTTCCGATCGACGAAGCGACTGATGTCGAGCCCGGCGAGCCCGCGCTCGAGAGAGCGCATCAGGAGCTGCTGGGTCACGCCGGCCGGCTGCGTCGGGGTCAGCTGGCTCGAGAATGCGCATCCGCCGAGGAGGCATGCCAGGATCACGATTCCGAGCTTCCCGCCCTTTGCCACGATGGAGACCTCCTGACCCGCTATGGCCTTGGCAATTGTCGTGCCGGAGTTCATGCGCCTGATTGGAAAGGGCTTGGCTGGCTCGCGCAGGTTCTCGGCCAGTAGAACTTACCGGTCCTGGGCCAATCCTCCCCATCAGGCGAGCGCGCGTGGGCGCGCTCCTGTTTGACGGGTTCCGACCGATCTGGCAGCATCGGCCCGACGACGTCGAAGGCGTGCGGTGGACCCGACGCTGCCAGGAGAGGAGGAGCGCCGCCATTGCCCGCGGTCAGCTCGTCAATCCCGATCGACAGAGCGCAGAGGTGTGAGGGGGAGGAGCCCATGGAGCTCTACGAGGTGATGCGTACCACCTTTTCCGCGCGCGAGTTCACCAGCGATCCGCTTCCCGACGAGACCCTGGTGAAGATACTGGACCATGCGCGCTTCGCCCCCAGCGGCGGCAACCGCCAGGGGTGGAAAGTCATCGTCGTCCGTGATCCCGGCACCAGGCGCGCCCTCGCCGATCTGAGCGGCATTGCCGCCAAGCGCTACACCGCCCAGGCGAAGAACGGCGAGAATCCGTGGAACACGATCGATCCTCCGGGCGTGGACGCCGCCACCATCGAGCGCACGCCGGCTCCCCCGCACCTGACGGAATCGATCGCCAAGGCGCCGGTGGTGCTGGTCATCGGCGTCGACCTCAAGGTCGTCGCTTCCACGGACCAGGAGCTGAAGCGCGTGGGCATCGTCAGCGGCGGGTCCATCTACCCCTTCGCCTGGAATGTCTTGATGGCCGCGCGCCATGAAGGCTTCGGCGGCACCATCACCACGCTCGCCGTCGCCCAGGAGGCGAAGATCCAGGAGCTGCTGGGCCTGCCCACGCACGTCGCCGTGTGCGCGGTCATGCCGCTCGGCCGCCCCGTCCGGCGCGTGACGAAGCTGAAGCGGAAGCCCGTGGAGGAGTTCGCGATGCGCGAGCGGTGGGGCGGGCCTCCGCTCGCTGGCTGACCGGCTCGCCCTAGGCGCCTCGCCGCGCGCGGTAGTGCGCCGCGATCAGGTCGGCCACGCACGCGGTGAGCCGCTGGGCGTAAGGGACGTGCAGGAACTCGTTGGGGCCATGGGCATTGGAGCCCGGGCCGCCCGTTCCCGTGATGAAGAACTGCGCGCGCGGGAAGCGCTCGCCCAGCATGGCCATGAACGGGATGGAGCCTCCCAGCCCCTTGAACATGGCGGGCCGGCCGAAATGACGCTCGGACGCGGCCTGCACCGCCTCGAGCAGCCAGGGCTCGGTGGCGGGCGCGTCCCAGCCCGGCGACGGCGTCGACGTCTCGCAGCGCACGCGGGCGCCGTAGGGCGGGTCGGTTTCGAGGATCTCCTTGAGGCGACGGGCTGCCCGCGCCGCGTCCAGCGTGGGCGGGATGCGAAGGGAGAGCTTGAGCGACGTCGAGGGCCGGAGGACATTGCCGCCGTCCCTGGGCGAGGGGAGGCCGGCCGCGCCGGTGATGGACAGGGCGGGCTCCCAGGTATTGGCGAGGAGGAGCGCCACGGGATCCTCCTGCGCGTAGCGCATGCCCTCGACGACGGGAAAGCGCTCGGCCAGCTCGCCGGTCAGGACGCCCACCACCGCTTTTGCCTCCGCCGCCCGCGCGGGCGGCACCTCGACGTGGAAATCCCGCACGAGCACGCCGGAGCGTTCGTCCTCGACGCGCGAGAGAAGCTGGCGCGCGATACGAAAGCTCGACGGCACGATGCCGCTGGCCGCCCCCGAGTGCACGCCTTCGGTCAGCACGTCCACGGTGAGGAGCGCGCTGATCACGCCGCGCAGCGAGGTCGTGCCCCAGAGCTGGTCGTAGTTCCCGCACCCGGAGTCGAGGCAGATCACGAGATCCGGCTCGCCGATCTTGGCCGCGCGGGCCTCCATGTAGGCGGGGAGATCGGGGCTGCCGCTCTCCTCGCTCGCCTCGATGAGCACGATGAGTCGCGCGTGCGGAGCGCCCGCCCGCTGCACGGCCTCGATGGCCGTGAGCGCGCAGAAGGCCGCGTACCCGTCGTCCTGCGCGCCGCGGCCGTAGAGGCGATCGCCGCGTCGGACGGGCGTCCAGGGCCCGAGGCCCTCTCCCCAGCCGATCATCTCCGGCTGCTTGTCGCAGTGACCGTAGAGCAGGACGGTCTCCGGCGAGGTTCCCGGCACCTCCATCAGGATCACGGGCGTGCGGCCGGGAAGCCGCACGGTCTCGATCGAGAGGCCCTCGATGGGCCGCCGCCGGCCCCATTCCTCGATGAGGGTGGCCGCCCTGTCGATGTGGCCGTGGCTCGACCAGTCAGGATCGAAGGCCGGCGACTTGGCGGGGATCTCGATGTAGCGGGTGAGGGCGGGAAGGACATCTTCCTCCCAGCGACGTTGAACAAAAGCCAGTGTCTCTCGGACGGGCAGCGGGCTCGTGGATGCGGGGCTCATGGTCGCCCACCGTAGCATTGGCACCGCCGGCTTGCAACGCACGGTGGGATTGACTTTGTCACGGCCCCGCCTGTATCAGGAGGATCGGGAGGAGACATCGTGGCCCCTGACGACGATCCGACCGCCGAGCAGTCGACGTGCTCGAACCGGGCGGCCTGGCGAGAAGTCGCTCGAAGAGCCGGCCGTGGGCATGGAATCCGGGAGACCTGATGGAGCTCAGGCGTGTCTGGACGGACACCGCTGCCGGACGGATGCACGCGCGAGTCGGGGGCGAGGGCGTCCACGGGCTGCCGGTTATACTCGTGCACGGGATGGTCATCTCGAGTCGTTACATGGTGCCGACGGCCGTCGAGCTCGCCGCGCTGTGCCCCGTGTACGCGATCGATCTTCCCGGCTATGGCGACAGCGCCAAGCCCCAAGCCGTCCTCCGTCTCCCGGAGCTCGCGGACGCATTGGCGGCCTGGATGGACGCGATGCGGTTCCCCGCCGCGCATCTCGTCGGCAACTCGTTCGGCTGCCAGGTCCTCGCGGAGTTCGCCCTGCGGCACGCCCATCGCGTGGACCGATTGGTCTTTCAGGGCCCGACGGTCGACCCGAAGGCCCGGACCGTGCGGCAACAGCTTGGCCGCCTGCTCCAGAATTCTTCGTCGGAAAAAACTGGGCTGGGCTGGATTACCGTGGTGGACTACGTGAAGGCGGGGATGCGGAGAATTCGCGCAACGATACGAATGGCGATAGAGGATCGTATCGAGGACAAGCTGCCAGGAATCACCGCGCCGACTCTCGTCGTGCGGGGCGGCAGGGATCCGCTCGTTCCTCAGGAGTGGGCGGAAGAAGTGGTCCGCCGACTCCCGAAGGGAGAGCTGAAGGTCCTCCCCGGCCTTGGACACACCATCAACTACACGGCGCCCAAGGAATTCGTGACCGCTTTGCGGCCGTTCCTGCACCTGTGAGCGGATGATGGCTCACGAGATCGAGTACCTGGCGGATTTCGATTCCGCCACCGGCATGCTCCGCGCTCTCGCCGCGTCTTTGCGAGGCGAGGGTCTCCCCCTCCTCGGCGCGATGCAGCGATCGAGGGCGCCGCTCATGAAGCTGGTGGCATCAGCGGTCAACCGCTTGCCCAAGTCGTTCCAGGAGCAAGTCTATATCGTGAGCGGCTGGATGGAGTCGGTGTCGCCGCGAAAGCTCGCGGCCGTCAGTGGCGACGAGGTGGCCACCTTCATGGCCGGCCTGTACCCGTCACGACAATATCCGGCCGTCGTGGTCGGCTCGTCCAACGGCGCCGCCGTCCATCTGTGGGCCGCCCTCGGCATCCCGTGGCTGCCCCAGACGTTTCTCGTGCCCGTGGGGCGCTCGGGCATTCCCCCGGACGAGCCCCGGGAGGAGATGCGCTGGGCCGAGCCGCATGCCGAGACGGTGCTGCGAGGGAACCCCGACCTCGAGCTTCATCACATGCAGGACCCCGTGCAGGATCGGTTGATGGTCCGTCGCATGAGCTACTTCCGTCTCAAGCGGCGGACCCTGGGCGAGGCCTATGAGCGCTTCCTGCGGGAGCGCCTCGCGCCTGGAGGGACCATCATCGTGATGGAATGCGGACTCCAGTGGCCGACGACTCGCCGGGGCGACCGGCACGTCTTCCAGTTCGGAGCGCTCGGGGGCGCCACCGCGGACGAGATGATGCATGGCGGCGACCGCGTGGAAGCCTATCTGCGTAACCACCGATCGCCGAGAAGACGATGGGAGCCGCCGCCCGCGGACGGGACGAGCCCCGAGGCCGAGTGGGGGTTCGCGCCCGCGCTGCGGGAGGACGTGGAGGGATTCGCGCGGCGCCACGGGTACCGGGTCCGGCGCGTCGTGTTCGAGCAGCCGGAGGACATGAGCCCGCTCGTGGCAGACCTGTATCGCTGGTGGTACGCGCGACTCGGCGCCGCGGACAATCGCCTCGTGGTCGACTCCTTCATCCTGATGGAGCCCTTTTGGACGATTCGCACTCGGTCCGTCCCATTCTGGATGGTCTTCAATACCGAAGGCTCGTGGCGCGCGCTGGAGGAATATCTCGACCAAGCGCCCCCCTTTGACGAGCTGCTCATCACCCTGTTCTCGCATGGCGTCGATTCGATCGGGCTGGTGCCGATTCGGGAGTGGCGTCGCCTCTTCTCTCGAGCCCGCACGCGGGCGGACTTCATCGGCGTCGACGAGGCGGCCTACCCTCGCGACTTCGCGGTCTTCGTGCGGTACCACTTTGATTTCCTGCGCAAGATATCCGCGCGCCATCCGAGCCCGCCGGCGCTGACCATCAACGAGCTGGACGAGTTTCTGCGCCAGACGCACGGCCGCTATCGGGTGGCGTGGCAGGACTGATGGGGAGGCCTCGTGACCACCGACTCGCCGTCGTATCGCCCGTACGGCTTCGAGACGACCACAGCGGGCGAGTGGCGCGAGGGCACGCCGATCACGTGGACCTTCTATGTCGAGGACGGGCCCTTCTCCATCGAGAACTACCATCTCGAGGTGGCGACGCACGAGGAGAAGCTCCGGTCGGCGGGGTTCCGGCAGATTCGCTGGCATCCGCCGCAACTTTCCCCGGAAGGCGAGGCCGCCTTTGGACGCGCGTTCTGGAACGCCCTGCTCGACGACTCTCCGATCACTTTTCTCGGATGCACGAAATGGCGCCCCGACCCAGTAGACTGTGACCGTGCTCGAGATCACGCTCGTCCTGCTCGCCGTGGTGTCGGTCGGGCTCGTCGGTGTGCTCGTCACGGTGTTGACGCCTCCGCTCGTCACGGTGGTCGCCATGGCCACCATGTGTCTCGGCCTCGTGGTGGGCGTGCCGACCGGATTCTGGTATCACGTGATCCTCTACCGTGTGGTGTCGCCCAAGGTCCGGCTGCCGCGCCGGTGGTGGATGTCTCCTTCCGTGCTGCACATCCATCTGACCGATGTCGAGCGACGGCGGATCAATTTGTGGTATCGGCTGGGCGGGGTGGGATTCGTGCTCTCCGTTGCTGGCGGGCTGGCCGCCATCGCGGGGCTGCTTCTCGGCGCGAGATCTTGAGTTCCAGGCTCGCAATGGCGATCAGACGATACTGGCCGAAGGTCAAGAAGAACCCTTCCGGGTTGTTCTTGACGGTCGTCACTTGGGCCATCAGGGCAGCCCGCGACCTCATCCTGAACATCGCCGGGGCGTGCTTCTCGTGCTCTTCCGAGTCGCCGTGATCTACCAGGTCTTCGCCAAGGGACGTGAGTTCCTGAAACAGGACCAACCCACCTCCGTGCGGAAGGCCGCCTGAGGAAGCAGGGCAGTCGCGTCGTGAGGCGCTCAGGCGAGCGTCGGCGCTGGCTCGGAGGGGCGGACCGAAGCCTCCCAGTATTCCTGGAACACCTCCCAGACCTCGGCGGGGCTTCGCGTCTGGAAGATGCGCGCGCGGCAGTCCGTCGCGTGGGCGAGCCCCTCCGTGTACCAGGCGAGGTGCTTCTTCATCTGCGAGAAGGCCTGCCGCTCCCCACCATGCTCCTGGAGCAGAGCCATGTGCCGGCGGATGACGCGGTCTTTATGCGCGCGCTGGCCCTCGGCGGAGAGGACATCGAAGCCCTCGTCGAAGATCCATGGGCTGCCCAGGGCGCCCCGGCCGATCATCACGGACTGGCAGCCCGTCTCGGCGACCATGCGCCGCGCCTCCGCCGTGGAGTGGACGTCGCCGTTGCCCGTGACGGGGATGCGCACGGCCTGCACGACCTCCGCGATGATCGTCCACGGCGCCTTGCCCGTGAAGCGCTGCGAGCGCGTGCGCGGATGCACGGTGATCGCGTCGATGCCCTCCCCCTCGGCCATGCGCGCGACCTCGACGGCGTTGAGGTGCTCGTCGTCCCAGCCGCCGCGGATCTTGATGGTGAAGGGGACGGCGATGCTCTGGCGCATGGCGCGGAGTAGCCGCGCGGTGGCCGCCACGTCCTTCATGAGGGCGGCGCCCTTGCCCTTGCTCGTGATCTTGGGCATGGGACAGCCCATGTTGAGGTCGACGATGTCGGCGCCGAGCTCCTCGCAGCGAAGGGCTGCGCGCACCAGGGCCTGCGGGTCCTTGCCCAGGAGCTGCATGGCGAGCGGGCGCTCCTGGGGGAAGTACGCAGCCATGTCGTGCGAGCGCGGCGTCTCCATCAGGAGGGCGAAGGCGTCGATCTCCTCCGTGGTGGTGAGCCCGCTGCCGCATTCCTTGGCGACGAGCCGGAACGGCGCATTGCTGATGGCGGCCATGGGCGCCAGGCGGCAGAGCTCGGAGATCTCGACGGAGCCGATCTTCATGCTGGATCCGGGCTCAGGCCCGGCCCAGCAACTATACACCGTCGGCGAGGACGGACGGCCTAGTCCCCTCCGAGCTACCTAGCGTTCCCTCACCACCGGGTTGCGCAGCACGCCGATGTCCGTGATCTCCACCTCGACCACGTCGCCATCCTTCATGTTTTCCGTGGCGCCGTCCGTGCCCATCCACAGCACGTCACCCGGGTAGAGGGTCAGGTACTGGCTCATGCGGCTGATGAACTGGCGCACGCCGAAGAGGGCGTCCTTGACGGCGTAGGAGAACATCTCCCGGCCATTGAGCCGGATGGTGACGCGGAGATCGTCGGGATCGAGCCCGGTGACGATCCAGGGGCCCATGGGCTTGAAGGTATCGGTGTTCTTGCCCCGCCAGAGCGTCCGGTCGCCCCGCTGCCAGGTCCGCTCGCTGACGTCATTGCCGATGGTGTAGCCGAAGACGTAGTCGAGGGCCTCGGCTTCCGAGACGCGCTTGCATCGCTTGCCGATCACCGCCACCAGCTC
>Ga0137390_10000343_pt1 | contig 30979 bp, 27 predicted proteins | sample 15con2h24AmetaG_FD_104937 | JGI IMG/M metagenome (GOLD analysis project Ga0137390, IMG submission 104937) | Vadose zone soil microbial communities from Angelo Coast Range Reserve, California, USA - 15con2h2.4A metaG | ecosystem: Environmental > Terrestrial > Soil > Vadose zone > Saprolite... | reverse complement strand
GTCGCCGCCGGTCGCGCTACCCTGCGCTCCGGGCTGCTGCACCGAGTGCGTCGCGTCGAAGCAGACGGGCGCGAACTGCCGCATGACCGTGAGCCCGCGCATGTCGACCACCAGGTTGTGGTAGCCGAACGACGCGCCCCGTTCGGTGAGCAGGATCTGCCTGCAGCCGGCTTCGCGCAGCTTGTCGACCACGTTCTTCATGTCCTCGGGGGCGAGGAACTGGCCTTTCTTGACGTTGACGGCGCGCCCGGTGCGACCGGCGGCGACCGCAGTCTGGCCGCGCCGCTGGCCCGCGCCGCGGCCGCGGTGGGAATCGACGCTCTCTTCTGCGAGGTGCACGAGGATCCCGACAGGGCGCTGAGCGACGGACCCAACTCGCTCACCTTCGCCATGTGGGACGCGCTGGTGGGCGACGTGCTGAAGATTCGACGGGCACTGCACTGAAGCCGCGCGTGCGCGTTGACTGGGGGTCGCCTCACCGCTTAGTTTTGCGCCTTGCGCCCCGCCATCTTCGCACTGCTCTTGTCCGCTGCCTGCGGAGGCGGTGTCCCCATCCTCATGTACCACTCGGTCGCCGAGAACGGCGATGCGCTCACCGTCAAGCCCGCTTCGTTCGAAGAGCACCTCGACTATCTCCAGCGGGCGGGCTTCACCACCGTGACGCTGCAGCAGGTCATCGCCCACGAGGACGGGCGCGCTTCGCTGCCGGCGCATCCCATCGTCCTCACCTTCGACGACGGTTACGAGGACGCGTACGGCACTGCGCTGCCCCAATTGCAGGCGCGGGGCATGAAGGCGACCTTCTTCCTCGTCTCCAGTTTCCTCGGGCCGGACGCGCAGCACCGCCGCACCGAGGGTGGCAAGGGCTTCCTCATCTGGCAGGAAGCGCTCGCGCTGCGCGACGCGGGGATGGAGATCGGCTCGCACACCGTGCACCACCGCAAGCTGACCGACCTGCCCGTGCACGACCGGCGCGTCGAACTGGAGCAGTCGAAGAAAGACCTCGAGTCGGGGCTCGCCCAGCCGGTGCTCTTCTTCGCCTACCCTTTCACCTCGCAGCACTTCCGCGCGCGCAGCGCCGTGCGCAACGCCGGGTATCGCGCGGCGGTGGCGGGGGCGCACGGTGGCGGCGATCGCTACCAGCTGCAGCGCATCACCGTGCATCGCTTCACGACGGTGGGGGACCTGCGCGACCTGCTCGGCGAGAGCTGGGCAACCGGCCTCACCACGGGGGGCGGCTGATGCTCGCGCTGCTGCTCGCTTCGGCGATGGCCGCCGCGCCGGCGGTGGCCACGTCGCTCGGGCCGGCCCCCCTCGGGTCGACCGTGCTGACGATGGTAGCGGGGCGGCCCTTCTACTCGGTGCGCATCGACCACGGCCTCTTCGAGCGGGCGGACGTGGGAGGGGGCCTCGACTTTGCTTCGGCCGGTTTCCTGCGGCCGATGGTAGGAGTGCGGGTTCGGCTCCTCTCGGAGCGACCGGTCTCGCTGGCGCTGCGGGTGGCTGGGGGCATGACGATCCCCACCTCGAACGCCGGGTACGGATCGCGCTCGGTGGTGCGAACCTGGGAGAGTGAGCTGGGCTTGTCGGCCGACTGGCCGTTCGCTCCGCTCCTCTCCGGATACCTCGAGCTGTCGCTCCTCGGCCAGACCGACTTCAAGGCGGAGCACAGCGCGAGCTTCGGCCAGGCGCTGGCAGGCCTCGAGTGGGCGCCGGGAGGGCCGGTCTCGCTCCTCGCCCGCGGCGGCGTGATGCAGGGGTCGCACGGAAGGGCGCTGGTGGGGAACGCCGGCGTCGCCTGCCGGTTCTGAACGGCGCCCCGTGATAGAAGCGCGCCGTGCCTCGCACGCCGCCGCGCTCGCTGCTCCGCCGCATCCGGCTGGTCGTGCTCGACGTGGACGGCACGCTGACCGACGGGCGTCTGTACTACGGCAAGGACGGCGAAGCCTTCAAAGCGTTCGACGTGCGCGACGGCCACGCGCTGCGGCTCCTTCAGATGTACGGGGGCGTCAAGCTGGCCGTGCTCACCGGGCGGCGCGCCGATCTGGTGCTGCAGCGTTGCCGCGAGCTGTCCATCGAGCACGTCGTCGGTCAGAGCCGCGCCAAGGGCACCGCCATCGAGGGCATCGCGCGCGAGATGGGAATCCCGCTGGCCGAGGTGGCCTACATGGGCGACGACGTCAACGACCTTCCCGCGCTGCGGAAGGTGGCCCTCTCCTGCGCCCCGGCCGACGCGGCGCCCGAGGTGCTGCGCGAGGTGAGCTGGGTGTCCAAGCGGCCCGCCGGCCGCGGCGCGGTGCGCGAGCTGTGCGAACTGCTCCTCGGGGCCACCGCAGGCTGGCCCCCACCGGAAGAGCCGCCCGCACCATGAGCGCCAGCACGAAAAAAAAAATAATTATTTTTTTCGCCGATGTCGCGAAATGGGCGAGGTGCCCAAAATCGGCGTCTCAAAATGGGCCGAAAAAAAAATTATTTTTTTTTCGGAAGGTCCGCCGGGAGGTGCGGGTGCGCGCGCTGCTCATCGGCTTGCCGCTCTTGCGCTCCCTGCCGCACCGGTTTGCGCTATCGGTGGGGGCTGCGCTGGGCACGCTCGCCTGGTACCTGGCCCCGAGGCAGCGGCGGCTCGCGCTCGAGCACCTGGCGATCGCCTTTCCCGAGATGAACGCGGCCTGGCGCCGCAGCGTCGGGCGCAGGAGCTTCGCCAACCTCGGCCGGTCAGCGCTCGAGACGGCGCTGGCGCAGAGACTTCAGCCGGAACTGGCGCGCGTCGTGCACCTCGCCCCCGAGGACGAGGCGCTCCTGCGCGCCGCCCACGCCGAGGGCAAGGGTGTCATCGTCGTCTCCTGCCACGTGGGAAACTGGGAGCTGTTTGCGCGTCGCATCGCCGCGGTCGGCCTGCCCAGCGCCACCGTGGCGAAAGAAGCCCAGGACCCGCGCCTCACCGCGCTCCTCGAGGAGACGCGCGCCGGCGCCGGCGTGCGCGTCTTCTGGCGCGGGCAAGGGTTCGCCGCGCGCGACATGCTGCGGTTCGTGCGGCGGGGCGGACTGTTGGGGATCCTCATCGACCAGGACACCCGCGTCGCCGGCCACTTCGTACCGTTCTTCGGCAGGCCTGCCTTCACGCCCCGCGCCGCGGGAGATCTGGCAGCTCGCCTCGAGGCGCCGATGGTCTTCGGCTGCGCCCATCGAGTGGGCCCGGGTTTGCACCGCATCGTGCTTCATCGGATCGACGTCGGCCGCTCCGGCGATCGCGAGCATGACTCGCTCGCACTGACGGATGCGGCGACCAAAGCCATTGAGGAAGAGGTGCGCGCGCGGCCTGACGAGTGGGTCTGGATGCACCCTCGGTGGCGCACGCGGCCACCCAATGTAGATGCCTGAAATTGCGGCTGAAAGCCGTTAGCGACCAAACAGAAAAAACGGCTTGTACGCCTCGACAGCGGCCGGGCGCGGTGCTAGCCTACCTGCAAATGCGGAGCCAGTTCTTCATCGCTATCGGCACTGTGTTTGCGGTCGCTTGCGGTGAGAAAGGAACTGACTCTGTGATGTCGGTCACTTCCTCACATGATGCCGCGCCCGACCTCAGCCTCGAGCGCGTCGCGTTTGCCCGCATCTTCGAGGGGCGGGTGGTGGCCCGGGGGACGGCTGATCGCCTCGACTACCGGCGGGCGGGCGGGCGGGTGACTGCTGCCGACGGGTCGGCGTTCATGGAGCCGACGAAGGGCTACACCTCGTACGGCACGCTGCACTTCACGGCGCCGGCGGCGGACGGTGAGATCTCCGGCCGCAGCGGCGTCGCCACCGGCGGCGTCCACCTGGATACGGCCCACGGTGATGCGGCCGCCACCGAGAGGGTCGAATACGAAGGCGCGGCGGGGTTCGTCCGCTCTGCGACACCGGTCGATGCGCGCGGTCCCGGCTATCGCGTCCACGGCAACGGCCTTCTCGCCCGGGCCGACGGCAGCGCGATTCAACTGGTCCGCGGCGTGCGCGGCTTGCTCGAGATGGAGGCGCGCCGGTGATGGCCGCCGTCCTGGCAGCTGCGGCCGCGCTCCCCCCCGGTCCGCTCGACTTCAAGGCGCTGGAGATGCGCATGGAACCGCGCGAGCACCGCGTCTTCCTCGACGGGGACGTGCATCTCTCGCGCTCCGACCTGACCGTCACCGGCCAGCACGCCCTGGTCGAATACGAAGAGACGACGCCTCCGCCCAGGCGCAAGCGCAGCAAGCAGCCCGCGGCCGCCATGCTGGGCGGACAGAGCGTGCGGCGCTTCGAGGTCGACGGCAACGTCCACGTCGAGCGAGGCGCCCGCACCGCCGACGGCGAGCACGGCGTCGTCGACATTCAGACCCAGACCATCGTGCTGACCGGCACGCCCGAAGCGCCGCCCGTGTTGCGCGACAAGGGGGAGACGCTCTCGGGCGAGCGGATCCTCTTCCATCTCGACAACGAGGACGTCGAGGTGTGGCGGCCGAAGCTGGTGCTGCACCGCGCGGTCGCCACCGAGCCCAAGCCGGACGCGCCTCTCCGCGTCGAGGCGGCCCGGCTGGTGCTGCACAAGGCGGCGCGTCTGGCGCGCTTCACCGAGGACGTGATCGTCCGCCGGGGTGACACCACGGTGCGCAGCCCCCGCATGGACGCCAAATACGACGGCGATGGGCAGGTGACGCGGCTCGAGCTTCGCGGCGGAGTCGACCTGCGCCAGGGCGACCGGCGCGCCACCGGAGAGAACGCCGACTACGACGCCAAGACGAAGGAGGTCGTGCTCACCGGCGACCCCAAGCTGTACGACCGCGGCGACATCCTCTCCGGCCAGCGCATCGACGTGGTGCTCGACTCGCACGAGGTGCGCGTCGACCAGGCACGCGGCAAGCTGCGGCCCGAGGCGCACAAGGACGAAGAGGCGCGGCCATGATGGCGCTCCGGGCCCGCGGTCTGTCGAAGAGCTTCCGCGGCCGCCGCGTGGTCGACGGCGTCTCGTTCGACGTCTCGCCGGGCGAGGTGGTGGGCCTGCTCGGCCCCAACGGCGCCGGCAAGACCACCAGCTTCCACTGCGTGGTGGGGCTGCTCGTGCCCGACGCGGGCACGGTGCAGCTCGGCGGTCGCGATCTCTCCGGCCTGCCGCTTCACCAGCGCGCGCGCCTCGGCATCGGGTATCTGCCGCAGGAGCCGTCGATCTTCAGAAAGCTCTCTGTGCGGCAGAACTTCCTCCTCGTGCTCGAAGCGTCGGGCCTTTCGCGCAAGGCGCAGGAGGAAAAGGCCGATCAATTGCTCACCGAGTTCGACCTGCTGCGCGTGGCAAATTCCAAGGGCGAGACCCTCTCGGGCGGCGAGCGCCGCCGCGCCGAGATTGCCCGCAGCCTCCTCTCCGAGCCGAAGTTCATGCTCTTCGACGAGCCCTTCGCCGGCGTCGACCCCATCGCGGTGCACGACCTGCAGCGGCTCATCCACCGGCTCCGCGAAAGGGGGCTCGGGGTGTTGATCACCGACCACGCGGTCCGCGAGACGTTGGGCATCTGCGACCGCGCGGTCCTGCTGGTCGAGGGGAAACTTCTGGAATCGGGCACTCCCACCGAAATCGCGGCGTCGCAACGCGCGCGCGCCGTGTACCTGGGCGAGCGCTTCAAGCTAGAGTGAAGGAGAGGGTGGGATGCCGTTGGAGCTCAAGCAAAGTCTGAGGTTGTCGCAGCAGCTGGTGATGACTCCCCAGCTGCAGCAGGCGATCAAGCTTCTGCAGCTCTCCCGGCTGGAGTTGGTCGACCTGATCCGCTCGGAGATGGAGCAGAACCCGCTCCTCGAAGAGCCGCAGGAGGGGGCCGAGGCGGAGCTGAACGAGGCCCCGCCCGAGCTGGTCTCGACGCTCAACGAGAGCATCGAGGCAAGCGAGCTGGCCGCTCCCACGCCGGAAGTCGCGCAGCCCGACCTCAAGAAGACGAACGAAGGCGACGTCAAGCGCGACGACATCGACTGGGAGCAGTACCTCGACAACTACCAGACGCAGCACACCGCCCCCTCCTCGGGCGGGTTCAACACCGAGGACATGCCCTCGGTGGAGAGCACGCTCACCCGCGCCGAGAACCTCAGCGATCACCTCACGGCGCAGCTCCGCATGGCGGGGCTCTCGACCGAGGAGGAGCGCATCGGCGCGCTCGTCATCGGCAACCTGAATCGCGACGGATATCTCGTCGTCGATCCGGACCTGACGCCCAGCGTGCCGGCGCTTCTCGAGGAGATGGGGCCACCGTCAGAGGGCGGCAGCAGCATGGGGACACCATTGCATGGTGTCCCCGCCAAGCCAGTCGAGGTGCCTGCGGTCGCGCCCGAGGCGCTCGAGGCGCTGCGGCGCGAGCAGGCGGCGCGGGCGCCGAAGAGCGAATGCGATCCGCTCATCCTGCTGGCGCTGGAGGCCGGCGTGGGCGCGGCGGTGGCGGAGAAGGTGCTCAAGCGCATCCAGCGCTTCGATCCCATCGGCTGCGGCGCGCGCGATCTGCGCGAGTGCCTGCTGGTGCAAGCCAAGCATTACGTCAGCGAGGGCGAGGGCAAGGACGACCCCGACGCCGAGCTGCTCCCCGTCATCATCCGCAAGCACCTCAAGAACGTGGAGACGAAGAAGTACCAGGCCATCGCCAAGGACCTGCACGTCTCGCTCGACGAGGTGGTGGCGTCGATCAAGCTGATCGGACAGCTCGACCCCAAGCCGGGCCGCGCCTACTCGGGTGACGAGCCGCAGTACATCACGCCCGACGTCTACATCCACAAGATCGGACTCGACTACGTCACGGTCCTCAACGACGACGGGCTCTCCAAGCTGCGCATCTCGCAGCACTACCGGAACGCCTTGAAGAACGGCGCCGGCGCGCAGACCAAGGAGTACATCCAGGAGAAGCTGCGCTCGGCGGTGTGGCTCATCCGCTCCATCCACCAGCGGCAGCGGACCATCGTCAAGGTCACCGACTCGATCATCAAGTTCCAGCGGGAGTTCCTCGACAAGGGCATCGCCTACCTCAAGCCGCTCATCCTGCGCGACGTGGCCGAGGACATCGGCATGCACGAGAGCACCGTCTCGCGCGTGACCACCAACAAGTACGTGCACACGCCGCAGGGCATCTACGAGCTCAAGTACTTCTTCAACTCGTCGATCGCCCGCGCCAACGGCGGCGACGACGTGGCCAGCGAGGCGGTCAAGAACCAGATCAAGCAGATCGTCTCGGCAGAGCCCGGGGACAAGCCGTACAGCGATCAGAAGATCGTCGAGGTCCTTCGTTCGCAAAACGTCGACATCGCGCGACGGACCGTCGCCAAATACAGGGAGGTGCTCGGCATCCTGCCGTCCAGCAAGCGCAAGCGCTTCTTCTAGCCCCGGCGCCGCCGGCGGCTAGGTAATGAGAGTACCGCTCCTTCTTCGGAGGATCAGTCCATGCAGGTCAACATCACCTTCAGGAACATGTTCGCCACCGACGCACTCCGGAATCACGTGCAGGACAAGCTCAGCAAGGTGGTCGACAAGTACCTGGACAAGGTGACCGAGGCGCACGTCACACTCTCGCTCGAACGCTACCTTCACCACGCGGACATCAACTTGCACGCTGGACACTTCCACGTGCGCGGCAAGGAGAAGTCCGAGGACATGTACGCGTCCATCGACATGGCCATCGACAAGATCGAACGGCAGCTGAAGAAACACAAGGAGCGCCTCAAGAACCACCGGCCCACGCACGTGCACGCCAACGGTCCGGTGCGGGTGCGCTACGAGGTGTTCTCCGCCAAGGAGGACGAGCTGGGGCTTCAGCCCGAGATCATCCGCAGCGACGAGTTCCTCGCCAAGCCGATGAGCGTCGAAGAGGCGCTCATGCAGATGGACCTGCTCAACAACGACTTCCTCGTCTTCACCCGGCCCGAGTCCAGCGACGTGAACGTCATCTACCGCCGCAAGGACGGAAACTTCGGCCTCATCGCGCCGGGCGGCGAGAGCGTGCTCGCGGCGGTGGCGGCGGCGCGCCGGACCCCGCGGCACCATGCCGCGAAATGAAGTAGATCGCGAAATGAAGTAGATTTGGCGCGATGCGCATCGCCGAGTTCCTCCGCGAGGACCTGGTCTTCCCCGATCTTGCGGCGACCGACAAGCCGGGTGTGCTCGGAGAGCTCTGCGCCGGGCTCGCCCGCGGCGTGCCCGGGATCTCCGCGCCCAAGTTGACCGAGGCGCTCATCGAGCGCGAGAAGCTGGGGTCCACCGGCATCGGCGAGGGAGTGGCGATCCCGCACGGCAAGATCCCGGGCATCCCCGGCCTCCTGGCTGCCTTCGGGCGCAAGAAGGCCGGAGTGGATTTCGCTTCCATCGACGGGAAGCCGACGCACCTCTTCTTCGTGCTCTTCGCGCCGGAGAATTCGGCGGGCGTGCACTTGAAAGCGCTGGCGCGCATCTCGCGGCTCTTCAAGCAGCCGGGTTTGCGCAAGTCGATCCTCGAGGCGGAAGGCGGGGCGGGGATCTTCCGGCTCATCTCCGAAGAGGACGCCAAGTACTAGACCCGCGGGCGCAGCCACAGCCAGCCGGCGGCGGCGAGCAGCGCGAGCGCTGCGCCGCAGGCGACGAAGAGCGGGCGGATGCCGAGCAGCTCGGCGAGCGCGCCCGAGGCGAGCATCCCGGGCACCTGCGCCAGGGTGTTGAGCGAGAGGAAGGTGCTGCTCACGCGGCCGATCAGCTCGTGCGGCGTCTCGCGCTGCGTGAGCGTCTGGGCCGGCACGATGACGAAGGCGACGGCGGTGCCGATCACCAGCGTGCCCCCCGCGGCGCTGGGCACGCTGCGGAAGGCGCCCAGCAGGGCCGCGCCCACGCCGACGCCCAGGAGCCCGCCGAGGATGACGTGCGAGGTCGGCCGCCCGCGCGAGGCGCGCTGCACGAGTTGGGTTCCTACCATCAGGCCCACCCCGACCATCGCGCTGACGATCCCGTAGGTGAACGAGCCGGCGCCGAGCGCGTCGCGGATGTAGATCGAGACCAGCGGGCTGAAGGCGCTGAAGACCAGCATGGTGGAGACCATGGCGAGAAAAGCGAAGGTCAGCATCTGGTGCGTGAAGATGAAACGGTTCCCCTCGATGAATTCGGAAACGAGCGATTTGATCGAGCCGCCCTCGGCGCGCGCGCGGGCAAGAGGCAGCATGGAGATCATGGCGGCGGAAAAAAGGAAGCTTCCCGCGTCGAGATAGAAGCAGGCCTTCTCCGTCAACCACGCCACCAGGGCGCCAGCCAGCGCCGGCGAAACGATGCGCACCAGGTAGAAGGCCTGCGAGAGCATGGCGTTCGCGGCCAGCAGATCTTCGACCGGCACCAGCGCGCGCAGGGTGACGGCCTGCGCCGGCGCGAAAAAGCTGGCGACCACCGCCAGCGAGGCGAAGATGAGGGCGATCTGGCGCACGTCCTGGGTGAAGACGAGCAGGAGCGCGAGCACGGCGCGGATCAGGTCGCTGCCGATCATCACCCGCTTCACGTTCCAGCGATCGACCAGCACGCCCGCGACGGGACTGACCACGGCCATGGGCAGCATGTAGGCGACGATGACCGTCGTGATCTCGACCGCCGAGCCGTGCAGGCGGAAGGTGATGAGGCTGATGACGCCGAAGAGCGCGAGAAAGTCGCCGAAGACGCTGACGAACTGCGCCAGCCACAGGGTGCGGAAATGCTTCTGGCGGAAAACGGACCGGGGGGAAGGCGGCGCCGAGGTCACGCGCTACGATATCACGCGGCGTGCTACGCTCCGGCGCGATGGATTCGATCAAGGTCGAGCAACTCCTCAAGGACCGCGATTTCGATCTGCGGCTGGAGCTCCTCGCCGGCGAGCACGGGCTAGACCGACGCGTGGTCAGCTCGCGCATCCAGAAGCCGGGGCTGGCTTTGAGCGGCTTCACCGAGCACATCCACAAGGATCGCCTCCAGGTCTTCGGCAACACGGAGATCAGCTACCTCGCCACCCTCAAGCACGACGAGGCGATGAAGCGCGTGCGCAACCTCTTCCAGCTTCCCATCGCCTGCCTGGTGGTGACCAAGAACCTGCCGGTCGACGACTGGATGAAGCGCGAGGCGGCCGACGCGCGCGTGCCCCTCTTGCGCAGCTCGCACCTCTCCTCGACTTTCATCGACAACGTCGAGCAGTTCCTGCAGGAGGCGCTCACCGCCTCGACCTCGGTGCACGGCGTGCTCATCGACGTCATCGGCGTGGGCGTGCTCATCCTCGGCAAGAGCGGCATCGGCAAAAGCGAGCTGGCGCTCGACCTCGTCACGCGCGGCCACCGCCTGGTGGCCGACGACATCGTCGACTTGAAGCGCAAGCAGGGCGGCAGCGTCTACGGGAGCGGCTCGGAGATCATCAAGCACCACATGGAGATCCGCGGAATCGGCATCATCAACATCAAGGACCTCTTCGGCGTCAGCGCGGTGCGCGAGCGCAAGAAGGTGGAGATGGTGGTGGAGCTGGTGGAGTGGGACGACAAGGTCGAGTACGACCGGCTCGGCGTCGAGGAACAGAAGTACTCCATGCTCGACATGGAGGTGCCGCTCCTCATCATCCCGGTGCGGCCGGGGCGAAACCTGACCACCATCGTCGAGGTGGCCGCGCGCAACCACTTGTTGAAACTGCAGGGGCACCACTCGGCGAAGGAGTTCCAGGAGAAGCTCTCCAAGGAGATCGCGCAGGCCACGCTCACCCGGGGGATCGGCGACGAGGTGGAGTGACGTGGCGGAAGTCCCCGAGAACAATCCTCCCAAGCGCGGGGCCGACACCCACCGCATCGTGCTGGTGACGGGCATGTCGGGCGCGGGGAAGTCGACGGCCACCAAGGCGCTCGAGGACCTGGGATTCTTTTGCATCGACAACCTGCCGGTCATGCTCTTGCCGAAATTGCTCGAGCTGGTCAGCCACGGCACCAGCGACGAGGTGCAGCGGCTGGCCATCGTGGTCGACGCGCGCGAGGGGCGCTTCCTCGACTCGACGCCGGCCGCGCTGGACGAGGTGCGGCAAGAGGGCCACCAGCTCGAGGTGGTCTTTTTCGACTGCGCCGACGACGCGCTCATCCGGCGCTTCTCCGAGACGCGCCGGCGGCATCCCTTGAGCGGGGAAGGCAGCGTGCAGGACGGCATCGCGGAGGAGCGGCGGCTGCTCGAGCAGATCCGCGCGCTGGCCGACCAGATCATCGACACCACGCGCATGACGGTGCACGAGCTGCGCGACGCGGTGACGGCGCGATTCGGCGGAGCGGGCGCCGCCGAGGCGTTGAACGTGACGCTCCTCAGCTTCGGGTTCCGCAACGGGATTCCGCCGGCCAGCGACCTGGTCTTCGACGTGCGCTTCTTGCCCAACCCCTATTTCGTCGAAGGGCTCAAGCCGCATCCCGGCACGGACCCGAGAGTGGCTCAGTGGGTTCTGGAGCGCGCTCAAACGCAGGAGTTCCTCGCCCGGCTCGAGTCCCTGCTGGCGTTTCTCATTCCGCAATACCGCGCCGAGGGAAAGAGCTACCTCACGGTGAGCATCGGCTGCACCGGCGGCCGCCACCGCTCGGTCGCCCTCGCCGAGGAATTAGGCAAACGCCTGAGCGAAAAGCACCGCGCCAAAGTCAAAGTCACTCATCGAGATGTAAACATCGTCTGACTGACTGCAGGCCTCGGACCTCAGGCCTCAGGAACTACTGTTGCGTTTGCGCATTTCTTCGCGGGTGAAGAGGCCCTTCTCCACGCAAAGCTCGGCCGTCGCGCGCAAGACCAGCGCCGCCTTGTCCAGGCTGCTCCGCAGCGCCTCGAGCATGGAGAGGTCTTCCTCGGTCAAGTCGTTCGCCGAGGTGGGCGCCGGCTCCGCCGCCAATGAGAACAGCTCGTCGAAGGTGAGCGGCCTGGACTGCCCTCCGGTCTCCTTGGGCCTGGGCTGCCCCCCGGTCTCCTTGGGCCTGGCCTTCCGCGCCGCGGCCGGCGCGGCAAGGTCCTTCGAAGCCGGCATGCCCAGGTCCTCGGCGACGTTGAGGACCTGGAACGCCTCTCCCTGCTCCTGGTTCTCGATCTCGATGGCGGCCAGCTTCTCGTTCGACACTCCCTCCGGCTGGCTGGTGCCCGCGGTCAGCACGGCATAGAGCGACCGCGCGGCGCGGAGGATCTCGGTGGGCCCCGCCACCGCCGGCCGCACGCGTTTCATCGTCTTGCGGCGCACGACGCCGATGGAGTCCTGGTCGGTCGGGTCGGCCATCGCCAGCCAGAGCAGCTCGCCGTTCTCGCGCAGGGCCACCGGCAGCACGAATCGGTCGAGGCAGGTGCGCGCATCCAGGAGCGCCAGCGCCAGCGGCTCGGGCGGCGTGATGGCCAGGTCGATGCGCGGCAGCCCCAGCTCGACCGAAAGGGCGCGCGCCACCGTTCCCTCGGTGGCGTAGCCCAGCTCGGCCACCTGCTGCACGATGTGGCCGCCGGCGGTCGACTTGGAGCGGCTCAACACCGCGTCATGCTGCCGCTCGTCGAGGATCTGGAGCTTGACGAGCAGATCGACGAACGACGCCACAGAGGGCCTCCACCCTTCACGGTATACCCCTCTTGCTGTGGAGACCCAAAAATCAGGAGGGCAGGGTGGCTGCGAGCTGGACTGGGTGCGGGCCGGCTCCCGACTCGGGAGGCGTCAGCTGCACCAGGTATTCGCCGGTGAAGCAGGCGTCGCAGAACGTGCGCGGCTCGGCCTGGGCCGCCTCGTGCATGCCGTCGCGGGAGAGATAGCCGAGGCTGTCGGCCGTGACGTATTTGGCGATCTCCTGCACCGTGTGCGAGGCGGCGATCAGCTCGCTGCGCACCGGCGTGTCGATGCCGTAGTAGCAGGGCCAGCGCGTGGGCGGCGCGCTGATGCGCAGGTGGACTTCGCGCGCGCCCGCGTCGCGCAGCATCTTGACGATCTTGCGCGAGGTGGTTCCGCGCACGATCGAGTCGTCCACCACCACCACGCGCTTGCCCTTCACCACGTGCTGCACCGGGTTGAGCTTGAGCTTCACGCCGAAGTGGCGGATCGACTGCGACGGCTCGATGAAGGTGCGGCCCACGTAGTGGCTGCGGATCAGCCCCAGGTCATAGGGGATGCCGCTCTCCTCGGAATATCCCAGCGCCGCGGGCACGCCGGAGTCGGGCACGGGCACGACCACCTCGGCGTCGCAGGGAGCCTCACGCGCCAGCTTGTGCCCCAGCGCCTTGCGCGTCGCGTACACGGACCGGCCGAAGACCTGCGAGTCGGGACGCGCGAAGTAGATCAATTCGAAGATGCACTTGCCGGCCCGCTGCTTGGGCAGCGTCTGGACGGTGCGCAGGCCCTTGTCGTCGACCACCGCCATCTCGCCCGGCTCGATCTCGCGGATGTACTCGGCCTCGATGAGATCGAGCGCGCACGTCTCGCTGGCGAAGACCGTCGCGCCGTTGCGCAGCCGGCCGAGCACCAGCGGCCGGAAGCCGAGCGGATCGCGCACCGCCACGATGCCCTTCTCGGTGAGGAAGAGCAGCGAGTACGCGCCGCGCACGGAGGAGAGCGCGCCGCGGATGCGGTCGTCGACCGAGCCGTGGGTCTGGTGCGCGAGGAGGTGGACGATCACCTCGGTGTCGCTCGAGCCCTGGAAGAGCGCGCCGCGCTTTTCCAGATCGCGCCGCAACTCCTCGGCGTTGACCAGGTTGCCGTTGTGCGCCACGGCGATCTGACCGGCGGTGGTGCGCGCCACCATCGGCTGCGCGTTGGCGATCACGGACTGCCCCGCCGTGGAGTAGCGCGTGTGGCCGATGGCCGCCGTGCCGGGCAGGCCGGCGATGGCCTGCTGGGTGAAGATGTCGGCGACCAGGCCCATGGCCTTGTGCAGGTGGATGGTCTTGCCGTCCCAGCTGGCGATGCCGGCCGACTCCTGCCCGCGGTGTTGCAGCGCGTGGATGCCCAGGTAGCTCAGGTTCGCCGCCTCGGCGTGGCCGTAGATGCCGAAAACGCCGCACTCGTCGTGAAGCTTGTCGTCGGTGACGAGGGACAGTCTCATGCGCCCCGAAGGGTATCGGGTGCTGCCCTCCGAGGCAACCCGGGTTAGGCTCTGCAGCATGGCCGACGACGACAAGGAAGCGCGCATCGTCCAGGCGCGCATGAAGCTGCGCGAGCGCTTCCTCCACAAGACCAAGCCTGCCGACAAGCCGATGGGCTCCGGCAAGCCCAATCGCCACGGCATGCCCAAGCTGCCGCCGGGCCAGACCATCACGCAGGGGTGGCCGGTGCTCGACCTCGGGCGCCAGCCCCACGTCAAGATCTCGGAGTGGGAGCTGATCGTCGACGGCGCGGTGGAGGAGCCGCGCCGCTTCTCCTGGAAGGAGTTCACCGAGGAGCTTCCGCAAGTGAAGGACGTGAGCGACTTCCACTGCGTGACCACCTGGTCGAAGATGGACGTGGCTTGGGAGGGGGTGCAGCTCTCGACCGTCCTCGCGCTGGCGCGGCCCAAGCCCGAGGCGACGCACGTGATGACCTACGCCTATGACGGCTATACCACGAATCTCATGTTGGAGGAGGCGCTCAAGGACGACGTGCTGCTCGTCCACACCGCCGAGGGCAAGCCGTTGCCGGCCGAGCACGGCGGGCCGGTGCGCATCATCACGCCGCAGCTCTACGCCTGGAAGGGGGCGAAGTGGATCCATCGCATCGAGCTGTTGACCCACGACCGGCTGGGGTACTGGGAGCTGCGCGGGTACAGCAATTCGGCCGAACCGTGGCGCGACGATCGCTACTCTTGATCGGCGCGCTGGCCGGCGCGGCGCACGCGGCCCCACGCCAGAACGTGCTCGAGTACGTGCAGGAAAAATTGTCGAAAGACCCTTCGCTCGACGACGCGCACCGCTCGGCCATCGAAGATGCTCTGCGCGAGCGCTTTGCCAACTATGGGTTCAACGTCGTCAAGCCGGACAAGCCGGAGGACGCGCGCACCCTCTTGCACGTCATTTCCGAGGGAGTCCTCGACGAGGCCGACCCGGCCCGCATCGCCGAGGTGGGTTTCGCCGCCTACCAGGCGATCTGGCGCGGCGCGCCCGCCGACGCGGTCGACGGCATCGCGCTCTACGGTTACCAGAAGAAAATCCCCGCCCAGAGCATCGCCACCTGGGCCAACGGCTATCGCGAAGGGACGGCGGCGGGCGTGCCCGGCGAGGTGATGGCCGACGCCATCCACGAGGCGATGGCTCGCGGCTGGCCGGACACCACCTTCAACACCGTCAAGTGGGCGCTGGTCTCGGCGGCGCGGGAGAAGTTCGACGTGCGGCTCTATGCCGCGTATATGCTCGACGGCATGCGCAAGGATCCCGGGCATCCCGGCTCGCTGCAGTCGTCGCTGCGGGTCAAGTTCAGGAGCGGGAAGAAGCTGCCGCCCATCGAGTACAAGGGCGTCTTCGAGTTGGCGCCGCCGCCCGCCCGGAGGAAGCGCCCGCCACCGGACACCAAAACGATCACCGACACCGACACGAGCGCGATCTGGCCGGGGCTCGAGCACGCGGTGCGCTCCTACGTCGGCACGCCCTACGTCTGGGGCGGCCTCACGCACCACGGGATCGATTGCTCCGGGCTGACGATGAACTCCTACCGCGAGGTTTCGATCGACATCCCGCGCGGCTCGAGACAGCAGTTCTCCACCGGCTCGGCGGTGGACCGCCCCGGGGCGCTGCGCGAGGGCGACCTGGTCTTCTTCGACACGCTGGGGAACGGCGTCTCGCACGTCGGCATGGTGGTCGACGCGCCAAATCGCCGCATCATCCACGCCAGCTCCTCGCACGGTGTGGTCGAGGCGGACTTGTCGTCGCAGTGGTTCCAGGGCCGCTATCTCGGAGCCCGGCGGGTGGCGCGCTGAAGAGGGCACTTCTCATCGCGGCGGCGGTGGTCTTCCTCGCGGCCGCGGCGTTCTGCATCGTTCCGCTCCCCCTCGCGGGAGAGGCGCTCGTCGCCGATTCCGGGATGAAGCGCGGCGAGGGCGAGCTGCGGGCCGGCGCGGGCAGAGCGCGCATCCCGCTGCCCGAGCATCCGGTGCTGGCCGGGTATGCCGGGCAACGCCGCTCGCGCGAAAAGGCGGACGAGGTCTACGCGCGGGCGATCGTGATCGAGCAGGGCCGCGTGCGCGCCGTGATTGCCGCCATCGATACGCTGCTCATCCCCGAGGGGTTGGAAAGCGAGATCCGCGCGCGCGCCGAAATCCCCTTCTGCGCGCTGATCGCCGCGACGCACACGCATACCGGGCCGGGTGGGCTGTGGCCGAGCACGATCGCCGGATGGATTGGCGCCGGCGCTTTCGATCTCGCGCAGCGCGACGCCGTGGTGCTGGCGACGGCAAATGCCATCGCCGAGGCGACGGCAGGGGCCGGCCCGGCGCAGCTGCGCGTGGGCCGCGAGCTGTGGGCGAAGGGGCCGGCGCGCTCGCGCAGCGGCGCAGCGATCGATTCGGAGCTCGTTGCGCTGCGCCTGGAGACGCCGCACGGGGGGGCCATCGCGACGCTCGTCAACTACGCCATGCACCCGACCATCGCGCCGCGCGACCGGCTCTCGGCCGACTGGCCCGGCGCGGCCGCAAGGCAGATCGAGAAGGCGTCCTCCGGAGCGCCGGCCCTCGTGTTGCAGGGCGCGGTGGGCAACACGACGTGGGACGGCGCGAGCGATCCTGGTACCCGCATCGCCACCGAGGCGGAGTGGCTCCTGGAACAGACAGCGCCGTTGCGCGGCGCCTCGGTCGAATGCGGTGTGAAAAAGGTCTCGTTGCCTCCCTGGCAGGCGAGCCCGGCGGTGCCTTGGCCGTTTCGCCGCGCGGTCGCCAACGTCTTCGCGCTCATGCTCGAGAGAAAAGCGCCCTCCGGAGCGCAGACGCGGCTCGCCATCGGCCCACTGACGCTGCTCGGCGTTCCGGGAGAGCCGGTGGGCGAATTGGCTCTGCGCGCGCGTCCCGTCAAGCTGGTGGGGCTCGCCGACGGCTACCTGGGCTACGTCGAGACGCCCGAGCGCTGGGCGGCGGGCGCCGGCGAGAGCGGCAAGACGTATTTCGGTCCGGACCTGGCGCGTGCGCTGGGCCTGTGGCCGCAGTAGAACGCGCGCATGCAGATCTCCGCGGAAGTCTCGCAGGCGCTGCGCGAGAGGCGCCCCGTGGTGGCGCTCGAGACCAGCGTCGTCGCGCAGGGCCTTCCGCCGCCGCACAACCTGGAAGCGGCGCGCCGCTGCGCAGAGGCGGTCCGCGCGGGCGGAGCGGTGCCCGCGGCGGTGGCGATCGTCGATGGCCGTATCGTGGTGGGCGCGAGCGACGAAGATCTGCGGCGGCTCGCCGACCCCGCGCGAAAGCCGGCCAAGGCGGGCTCGCGCGATCTGGCCGCCCTCTGCGCTTCCGGGCGCGACGCGGGAACCACCGTCTCGGCGACGTGCCTCATCGCCGAGCGCGCCGGCATCCGCGTTTTTGCCACCGGCGGCATCGGCGGCGTGCACCGGCGCGTCGATCCGCTCGAGCCGCCCGACGTGTCGAGCGACCTGCTGGAGATCTCCCGCCGCTCCGTGTGCGTCGTTTGCGCGGGTCCGAAAGTGATCCTCGATCTGCCCGCCACGGCGGAGATGCTCGAGACGCTCGGCGTGCCGGTCTGGGGATTCGGGACCAGCGAGCTGCCGGCGTTCTATACCGACTCGAGCGGCGTCGCGCTGGAGCACCGATTCGAAGATGCGGGCGCCATCGCGCGGGCGCTGCGCGCGCACTGGGACGAACTGGGAGCCGCATCGGGAGTGATCGTTGCCGTCCCGCCGCCCTCGCCGCTGCCGCGGGCAGAGATCGAAGCCGCGCTGGCCGCCGCTCTACGCGCCGCGTCCCGCCGCAAGCTGCCGGGCAAGGAAGTGACGCCCTTCCTCCTCGCCGCCCTGGCCGACGCGACGGGCGGAAGGACGCGCGCTGCGAATCTCGACTTGCTCGAGAACAACGCGCGCCTCGCGGCGGACATCGCTCGCGCCCTAGCGTGATCTCCGACGCAGGTCGGCCGCCCTGCAGGCGGCGGGGGCCTTGACTCACCTTTGGGCAGGCGAGTAAGAGGGCAGGCTAGGTCTTCACACCAGCGCTCGTTTCTCGCTTCGGGGGTTGCACAATGACAAGCCGTCTCTTCTCGTTCACGCGAGCATTGGTGTTTTGCGCCGTCTTCGTTCCAGCGGCATTGCGCGCGCAACAGGTTCCCGCGCCAGACGTCAGCGAGTTGGCCTTGCCGCCCGGCGACGTCGATCTGTCGGGCCGGATCGCCCCGCAGCTGCTGAAGGCGAAGGGCAAGGTCGAAGTCTGGGTGCAGTTACAGGAGTCGCCGCTGGCCGCCGCCCAAGCTGACGCAGAGGACTCCGGACTCCCCCTGACGCGTGAAGCGCAGCGCGCACATCTCGCCAAGCTGGAGGACCAGCACGACGAGCTCTCCTTCACCGCGCAATCGTTGGGCGCCGAGGAGCTGGGGCGCGTGAGCAGGGCGCACAACGCCGTGGCGTTCTCGATCGATGCTGCGAAACTCCCTTCGCTGGCCGCGCACCCTGGCGTGCTCGCGATTCGCCCGGTCATCAATTACACGCTCGACCTCTCCGAGACCGTACCCTATATCGGCGCGACCGCCGTGCAGAACAGCGGCATCACCGGAGATGGCGTTCGCGTCGCGGTGCTCGACACGGGCATCGACTACACGCATCGCAACCTGCGCGGATCGGGCACCGCGGGCGACTACACCAAGGCCTACGGCACTTCGGTGGACGATCCCCGCAACCGGACCATCGATCCTACCGTCTTCCCGACGTCCAAAGTGGTGGGTGGATTCGACTTTGTCGGCGAGCACTGGCCGTCTGGCCCGCGGACCGAGGATCCGAACCCCATCGATTGCGGCGGCCCGATCGCCTGCAGCGGAGGACATGGCAGCCACGTCGCCGACATCATCGGCGGCTCGAGCCGGGACGGTAAGCACAAGGGCGTGGCGCCCGGTACCAAGCTTTACGCTCTCAAGGTCTGCAGCTCGGTTTCCAACGCCTGCAGCGGCGTCGCCCTCTTGAAGGCGATGGACTTCGCCGTCGATCCCGACGGCGACGGCGACGTTTCCGATCACGTCGACGTGATCAACATGTCGCTCGGCCAAGCTTACGGCCAGATCGAAGACGATCTGACCTTCGCCTCCGAAAATGCGGTCCGGCTGGGAGTGGTGGTAGTGACGGCCGCCGGCAACTCGGGGAACAAGCCGTATGTCGTCAGCTCGCCCAGCATCGGCCCCGGCGTCATCAGCGTGGCGCAGACGCAGGTGCCGAGCGCCAGGTTCTACCCGCTGATCATCAACTCGCCGGCCAGCATCGCCGGCACCTACAAGAACACGGAGACCGTCGGTTGGGCGCCCATCGGCAACGGCTTCCTCGGAAAGGACGTGGTGTACACCGGCCGCTCCTGCCCGAGCGACCCTCTGCTCGCAAATCCGGCCGGCAAGATCGCGCTCGTCCTTCGCGGGCTCTGCGCCGTCAGCCTCAAAGTGGACAAGGTGGTGAGCGCGGGCGCCATCGGCGTCCTCGTCATGATGGCAGACGCGTCGGATCCGATCAGCTTCTCTTACGGCGGCGGGACGCACCTCGCTCCCACGCTCATCATCACCCTGGATACCGGCCTCAAGATCCGCAGCGTGCCCGTCGCGAACGTGACGGTGCACGACTCCCAGCCGCTGGTGAAGAGCATCGTCGGCAGCTCGGCTCGCGGTCCGAGCTACAGCTTCCAGACCATCAAGCCCGAGATCGGCGCTCCCGGCGCTTCCGTCTCTGCCGTCTGCGGCACAGGTACGGGCGAATCATCTTTCGGCGGCACCTCCGGCGCCACGCCGATGATCGCCGGCTCCGCTGCGCTTCTGCTCCAAGCCCATCCGGGCGCCACGCCGGCGGAGGTCAAGGCGCGCCTGATGAACACCGCCGAGACCGGGATCCTCACCGCGCCCAACCTGTTCGGATCGCAGCCGGCTCCGGTGACGCGCATCGGCGCCGGCGAAGTGCGCGTCGATCGCGCGGTCGCCACCAAGACGATCGCTTGGGTCGCGAACAGCGAGAGCGCCTCGGTGTCGTTCGGGTACTCCGCGGTGGCCCGGGAGCGTGATTTCCACAAGAAGGTACTCGTCTACAATTTCTCCAAATCGACCCGCACGTACTCGGTCAGCATGACTTTGCGCGATCCAGCCAACCAGGCGGCCGCGGCCATCGAGACCGAGGTGCCGGCGAGTATCCGCGTGCCGGGGCACAGCCTGCGCGCCTTCGACGTGCAGATCTCGATCGATCCCACCAAGCTGCCCCTCTGGAGCCTCAACGGCGGCCCGCAGGGCGGCAACGGCGCGCTCCTCACGGCCCTGGAACTGGACGGCGCCATCACGCTCCACGACGCCATCGACACCATCCACGTGCCCTGGCATGTGTTGCCGCACCGGGCGGCGGACGTTCGCGCCGAGGAAGACGAAGTCGAGTTGCACGCAGGCACCGGCAGCCTCGAGCTGACCAACCAGGGCGCGACCGCCGGACGCGTGGAGGTGTTCTCGTGGACTGGCTCCAGCCCGAAGATCCCTCGGCAGCTCCTCCCCGGACCAGGTGACAACTTCGCCGTCATCAACCTCGGCCAGGTCGGCGTGCGATTGGTCAAGGTGGGCAGCTCATCAGCCGTCCAGTTCGGCATCAACACCTTCGGACGCCGGTCGCATCCGAACTATCCGGCGGAGTTCGACGTCGCCATCAATGCAAATGCGGACTTCACCCAAGGTTACCTCGTGTTCAACGGGGAGTTGGGCGGCTTCGACGCGAGCGGACAGAACGTCAGCACTGTCGTCAATCTGGCCACTGGCAAGACGACCACGAAATTCTTCACCGATGCCGACTTGAATTCGGCGAACGTCATCATGACGGCGCTGCTGGCCGACGTGGGCTTGACCTCGACCAGCCAGTTCAAATTCTCCATCTATGCTTTCGACAACTACTTCACCGGCAACCAGACGGACGCCATCCTGAACATGACGTACACTCTCGCCCAGCCCCGCTTCATCGCAACGGGGATTCCGGCTGGCGGCGTCCCGGTGGGCGGCAGTTCGGTGCTGACCGTGAGCGCGGTTGCAGGCGGCGATACTGCGTCGCCATCGCAGAAGGGGGTGCTGCTCCTCTCGCGCGATGCAGCGCGGCGTGAGGCTTTGCCCATCCGGGTCCACGCGGACAACGAGCAGGACCGGAACTGACGATTTGACGGGCTCGGGCAGCGCGGGCGGCGCGTGTTGCGCCGGCCCGCGCTGTCTTTTCAGGGCGTGGCGGCGGCGCGGGTGAGGCGGTCGCGAATGGCGTCCCACTCGCCCCCCGCGGGGACTTGCTCGACCACGATGGCGGTGCAGTCGGCGTCCTCAAGATCGCGCAGCGCCGCATAGAGGCCGCGCGCGTATCCGGCCGGGTCTTCCGGCAGGCGGGCGACGGCGACGGCCGGCGGCGCGGGCGCATCGCCGCGCAGCAGCAGACCGATGCGCCCGCGCAGTTGGGCCACCGCCGCCTCCAACTCGGGCCGCGCGGCGATTCGCACCACCGCGGCGGGAGCATAATGGCGCCGCTGCTGGCCCGGAGACTGGGCGGGGCCGGGCCGCACGCCGAGCGCAACAGGCCCCACCAGCTCCTCGAGCGCGGCCTGCGAAATGGCGCCCGCGCGCAAGATTCGCGGCCCCGACGGCTCGAGCGCCACCACCGTCGACTCGATGCCGTACGAGCAGCGGCCGCCGTCGAGCACCGCGTCGATGCGGCCGTTCAGATCGCGCAGCACGTGCGCCGCGCTGGTGGGGGAGACGTGCTCCGCGCGGTTGGCGCTGGGCGCGGCGAGCGGCGCGCCGACCCGCTCCAGAAGGGCGCGCGCCACCTGGTGCGAAGGGGCGCGCACGCCGACCGTGTCGCTGCCGGCCGTCGCCTCGTCGGGAACCAGCGCGGTGCGCGGCAAGACCAGCGTGAGAGGGCCCGGCCAGAAGCGCGCGGCGAGCTGCTGCGCCTCGAGCGGCCAGCGGGTGACCAGTGGCCGCGCGTCGTCCTCGCCCAGCACGTGCACGATGAGCGGGTTGCCCGGCGGCCGTCCCTTGGCGGCGTAGATGGCGCGCACCGCCAGCGGCTCGAGCGCCAGCGCGCCCAGTCCGTAGACCGTTTCGGTGGGAAATGCGACCAGCCCGCCCCGGCGCAGCATCGCGGCCGCCTCGTCGAGGTCGCGCGGCGAGCGGGCGTTGAGGAGCCGCGTCTGTGTCACCGAAGCGGGCACGGCTAGGGAACGCCGCCGTGGCCCTCGAGCGCGACGGTGTGGATGCTCTCGCCCACCAGGCGCGGGATGGCCCGCGCCCACGGCTCGCGCAGGTCGGCGACGCGCGCATCGATGAGATTTTCGATGATCAATTTCGCGCCGCCCACCTCGCCGATCTCTTCGAACGGCGCGCCCGCCCGCGCGCAGATCGCCTTCACCCGCTCGGCCTCCGACGGCGGATAGGAGACGACGATACGCGAGGCGTCCTCGCCGAAGAGGAGCGCGTCGGGCCGCAAAGAGCCGCCCAGTTTCAACCGGCAACCCAGATCGCGGCCGAAGCACATCTCCGCCAGCGCCACCGCCAAGCCACCGTCGGAGCAGTCGTGCGCGGCCCGGACGGCGCCAGCGCGCACGCACTCGCGCACGGCGCGCTGGACCGCTTTCTCGCGGGCCAGATCGAGCGGAGGCGGCATGCCCGCCGTCTTGCCGTGCACGGCCTTGAGGTACTCGCTGCCGCCCAGGTGGCCGCCGCCCACGCCCCCGATGAGCCCGACCTTGTCGCCCGCCGCGACGAACGCGCTGCCGGCATTCTTGGCGCAGTTGTCCATCAGGCCGACGAGGCCGATCATCGGCGTGGGAAAGACGGCCTTGCCTTCCGTCTCGTTGTAGAGCGAGACGTTGCCCGAGACGACCGGCGTCCCCAGCGCCGCGCAGGCGTCGGCGATGCCGAGGCAGGCCTGCTCGAACTGCCACATGATCTCCGGCCGCTCCGGATTACCGAAATTCAGGCAATCGGTGACCGCCAGCGGCTCTCCCCCCACGCAGGAAACGTTGCGCGCCGCCTCGGCGACCGCGTGCGCCGCGCCCAGCCGCGGGTCGAGATAGCACCAGCGCGAATTGCACCCCGCGCTCAGCGCCACGCCGCCTTCGCGCTGGCCGGTGAAGCGCACCACCGCCGCGTCCCCCTGACCGGGCCGCAGGGCGGTGCCGATGCGGACCATGTGGTCGTATTGTCGATAAACCCATTCTTTGGAAGCGACCGACGGTGAGCCGAGGACCGTTTGCAAGGCCTTCACCAGATCGCGCGGCTGCGGCACCTCGGGCATCTTCTGCACGTCGTCCTGCCACGCCGGGCGCTTGCGGGGGCGGTCGTACTGCGGCGCCTCGTCGGTCAAAGGCGGGATGGGCAATTCCGCCACCGTCGCGCCGCCGCTCTTCACCACCAGCTTGCCGCTGTCGGTGACGCGCCCCACCAGCGCGTGCGCCAGGTCCCACTTCTCGCAGATGGCGAAGACCTCCTGCTCGCGCCCTTTCTTCGCCACCAGGAGCATGCGCTCCTGCGACTCGCTCAACATGACCTCGTACGGCGTCATGCCCGTCTCGCGGCGCGGGACGGCGTCGACGTCCAGCTCCAGGCCCGAGCCGGCGCGCGAGGCCATCTCGACGGCGCTGCTGGTCAACCCCGCAGCGCCCATGTCCTGGATTCCCACCAGGCAGTCCGTCTTGAAGAGCTCGAGGCAGGCCTCGAGGAGCAGCTTCTCCATGAAGGGATCGCCCACCTGCACGGTGGGCCGCTTCTTCTCGCTCTCCTCGTCGAACTCGGCGCTGGCCATGGTGGCGCCGTGGATGCCGTCGCGGCCGGTGCGCGCGCCGATATAGATGACCGGATTGCCAACTCCCGACGCGGTGCCGCGGAAGATCTTGTCGGACTTGAGCAGTCCGAGAGTGAACGCGTTGACGAGGCAGTTCCCGTTGAAGCTCTCGTCGAAGGCCACCTCGCCGGCCACGGTGGGGACGCCGATGCAGTTCCCGTATCCGGCGATGCCGGCCACCACTCCCTCGAGGAGCCGCGCCGTCTTCGCGTGTGACGGGTCGCCAAAGCGCAACGCGTTCATCGACGCGATGGGCCGCGCGCCCATGGTGAAGACGTCGCGCAGGATGCCGCCCACGCCGGTGGCCGCGCCCTGGTACGGCTCGATGTAGCTGGGGTGGTTATGGCTTTCCATCTTGAACGCGACCGCCAGCCCGCCGCCGACGCCGACCACGCCGGCGTTCTCGCCCGGCCCCTGCAGGACGCGCGGCCCCTTGGTCGGCAGGTGCTTGAGGAAGCGGCGGCTCGACTTGTACGAGCAGTGCTCGCTCCACATCGCCGAGAAGATCCCCAGCTCGACGAGGTTGGGATCGCGCCCCAGCAGCTTGCGGATGCGGGCATATTCCTCTTGCGAGAGGCCGTGCGCAGCGACAATTTCGTTGGTGATGGCTGCCATGGAGTGGCGCACTTTAGCAGAACCGATAATGGACGAAATCTTTGCCGGCATCTTGCAAAACAGCCGCGCCGGCATAGCAGTATGGATGTGACCCAACCGGACGGCCTGGAATCGGAACGGGCGAGGCTTGCCGAGGCGGAGCGCCAGCAGCGCATCCTCTCCGACGTCTCGCGCGCGCGGCTCGACTACGTCGGCCCCGACGAGGACGAGCCGCTGCGGCGCATCGTCGCCAACGTGGCGGACGCGACGGGCGACTGGTGCACGTTCGCGCTCGTCCAGCCCAACGGGGTGATGAGGATGGCGGCGGCGCATCATACCGATTCGCGGCAGCGCGAGTTGGCCGAGACGCTCAACAAGCTCCTCCCGCCGGGCCGCTGGGACGCGGGCGTTCCCGGGATGAACGCGCTGGTGGAAAAGCGGCCGCTGGTCTTCGAGGAGATTCCCGAGGATCTCTTGCGCAAGGCGGTGCCCGACGAGGAGGCGTTCGGCATCCTCGAGGACATCGGCCTCAGGTCGGCGGTGGTGGCGCCCATGTTCGACGCCGGCTCGCCGCTCGGAACCATGACACTGGCGTCGGTGGGGCCGCGCGGACGCCGCTACACGCAGAACGACCTCGACTTCGCTTATGCGCTCGCCGGCCGGGCCGCGCTGGCAGTGCGCAACGCGCGCCTCGTGCGCCAGATCGCCGAGGAGCGCGACCACCAGCAGGCGGCACGCGTCGAGTCGGAACGCCGCTTCGCCGAGCTGCGCGCGGTCATCGACTCCGACCCCAACGGCCTCGCCCTCTTCGACGCCGAGGGGAAGCTGCAGCTCGCCTCGCACCGGCTGGAGGAGATCCTCGAGGCCACCGGCCAGGCGCTGCGCGAGTTGGGCTACACGGTCGACGAGGCGCGCGACGGCGTGACGGCGGTGACGCTGGCGCGGGGCGCCCGGCCCGACGTGATGCTCATCGATCTCATGATGCCGGTGATGGACGGCTGGACGCTGATCGCGCGCTTGCGCGAGGAGCAGGTGGCGCCGGGCGTGCCCCTGGTGGTCTTCTCCGCCGACCGCGACGCGCGGGAGAAGGCCAGCATGCTGAGCGCCGACGCCGCCCTGGGCAAGCCTTTCGCGCTGGAGGAGCTGCAGGAAGTGCTCGACCGGCTCCTCAGGCGGCAGCCGGCGGCGTAAGCTGCCCCATGGCGCGCGCGCGGAAAGTGAAGCGGATCCGGCGGCCCGCTCTCGCCATCCTCTCCCGCAAGAAGAGCCTCTACTCGACGCGGCGGCTGCTCGAGGCGGCCCGGGCGCGCGGCTTTCGCGCCCGCGTCATCGACGTGCTCAAGTGCAACCTGGTGCTGGAGAGCGGCAGCCCGCGCCTTTTCCACCGCGGCAAGGAAGTGCGCGGCCTGGCGGTCGCGCTGCCACGCATCGGCGCCAGCGTCACGGCGGTCGGCCTTTCGGTCGTGCGCCAGCTCGAGGCGCAGGGCGTGCCGCTCCTCAACAGCTCCGCGGCCATCGCGCACAGCCGCGACAAGCTGGCGGCCTTGCAGCAGCTCGCGGCCGCGGGTGTGCGCATCCCCCGCACGGTGCTGGCGCGCGGCGGCGGCGACGTCAAGGAGCTGGTCGAACGGGTGGGCGGCCTGCCGGCCATCTTGAAGCTCATCCAGGGAACGCAGGGCGTGGGCGTGATGATCGCCCACAGCCTGTCCGAGGTGGAGAGCATCCTCGGAACGCTCTGGGACCTGGGGCAGGAGATCTTGCTGCAAGAATTCGTCGCCGAGTCGCGCGGCAGCGACGTGCGCGCGCTGGTGGTGGGCAGCCGCGTGGTCGGGGCGATGCGGCGCGAGGCCAAGAGCGGCGAGTTCCGCAGCAACCTGCACAGGGGCGGCGCGGGCACCGCCGTGCAGCTCCCCCACGAATACGCCGAGGCGGCAGTGCGCGCGGCGCGGGTGCTCGGGCTGGACGTGGCCGGCGTAGATCTATTGGAGGCGCAGGACGGCCCCAAGGTGATGGAGCTGAACTCGAGCCCCGGATTCGAGGGCCTCGAGACCGCCACCGGGCTGGACATCGCGGGGGAGATCATCGAGGAGGCGTCCCGGCGGGCCAAAGGCTCGCTGCGCGCGATGGCGTTGTGAGCGATTCCGCCAGCTTGCGCCGGCCGGCCGCTCGCCCGCCGTGATAACGCTTGCTCGTCCCGGCATCCTCGGGTCAGACTGTGTGCATGGCGATTCGACCCGCTCAGGGCGCGGTCCTCCAGCGCCTGTACGGAGAGCCGGCATCGCTCGAGCTGGTCCTCTACCACGACGTGCTCTGCTCCTGGTGCTACGTGGCCGACGCGCGGCTCGAGTACCTGCGCGACGAGTACGGGCCGCTGGTGCGCTGGAGCCTGCGGCCGTATCCGCTGCGCCCGGAGAACCAGATCCCGGACAAGAAGCAGCGGGCCTTGCTGGCGCGCCACTTCCGGCGCGTCTCGCGCGAGCGCGAGGGCGAGGGCATCAAGGCCGATCTGTGGACCGGGGCCGACCCGCCCAACAGCTCGCTGCCGCCGCTGGTGGCGCTGGAGGCGGCGTCGTCACAGGGTTCGCAGGCGCAGCGCGACCTGCTCAAGGCGATGCGTCGCGCCGCCTTCCACGAGGGCATCAACGTCGCGCGGCGCGACGTGCAGGTCGAGCTGGCGGCGCAGGTGAGGCTCGATGTGCCCCACTTCGTCGAGTGCCTCGACGATGCCGGCCTCGAGCAGTCGGTGAACGATTCCGCCGAGGAGGCCGAGTCGCTGGGCATCAGGGGCGTTCCCGCGCTGGTCATCGGCGGGGAGTGGCTCATGCAGGGGTGCCGCGACCTGGCTGAGTATCGCCAGGTGATCGACAAGTATTTGCGCGAGCGCGTCGCGCCCGCTCAAGTGCGCATGATGCACTAGGCTTCGGGCGCGGGACCTCGCTGCCACTCCCGAGCGCGCTGCGGTATGCTGCGCGCGCCATGGCTCCCGTCCTCGCTGCGCTCATCATACTCGCCGGGCTCGCCGTCTTCCTTAGGACGATGTCGTTCCGCATCCGCCCCCTTCTCTTCGCGCGCCCCGACGTGCGCTGGGACGACCCGGCCGAGCGCACCGAGAGGCTCCTCATCTACGGCTTCGGCCAGAAGCGCATGCCCACCAAGCCCGAGCGGCCGGCGGGCGCGGCGCACATCTGGATCTTCGTCGCTTTCATCGTCGCGCAGCTCGGCACGCTGACCTCGTTCGGGCTCGCCTTCGATCCCGCTTTTCACCTGCCCTTCCTCGAGCACGAGTCGGCGTCGGGCCAGTATTACCTCTGGGTCAAGGACGCCGTCGACATCCTCGGCACCGCCGGCGTGGCGGTCTTCCTCTGGTATCGGCTGGTGCAGAAAAAGGAGCGATTGACGCTCTCGTGGGAGGGCGTGTTCATCCTCATCATGATCCTCGGCGTCTTGTGGACCGACGTGCTCATCGACGCCGCCATGCTGGCAAGGACCGCCGGCGAGGTGCCCTGGTACTTGCCGCTCTCGGGGCGCGTCGCGCAATGGTTCCTCTACGGAATGTCGCCGCAGACGGCGGTGAAGGTGATGACGGTGGGCGTGCTCTTGCACATCGCCGTCGTGATGGCGTTCCTCAATTTCCTGCCGCTGGGGAAGCATTTCCACATCATCACGGGGCTGCCGACGGTGTTCTTCCAGCGGCTCGCGCCGCAGGGGCAACTATCCAAGCTCGACATGGAGACGAGCGAGAAGTTCGGCGTGGCACGGCTGACCGATCTCTCGTGGAAGGAGATCCTCGATACCTATTCGTGCACCGAGTGCGGCCGCTGCCAGACGTATTGCCCGACGTACATGACCGGCAAGCCGCTCACGCACAAGGAAATGAACCGCGCCATCCGCCGCCATGCGCAAGAGGCCGCGGCGGTCATGCCGCTTCCATTGATGCAGCTGTTGAAATCGTCGAATCGCATTCCCGGCGTGCCTGCGGGACACAATGGGAATGGACACGCGCGGGCCTCGCTCCAACTGCCGCCGGAGATGATCGAAAAGCTGCCTCCCCTGGTGGGAGACGAGAACGGCATGGTGCCCGACGAGACCGTCTGGGCCTGCACCACCTGTGGCTGGTGCGAGCAGGCCTGTCCGGTCTTCATCGAGCACTTGCCGCGCATCGTCGACATGCGGCGCAACCTCGTCTTGATGGAGAGCCGCTTTCCCGAAGAGGCGGCCCGCGTCTTCCGAGGGATGGAAAACCAGGGCAACCCCTGGGGCATGGGTTCCAACCGCCGCGCCGAATGGTGCGCGGACCTCGACGTGCCGACGGCCGCCTCGATGAAGGAAGCCGCGCAGAACCATGAGTATCTCTTCTTCGTCGGCTGCGCGGGATCGTTCGACGAGAGGCAAAAGAAAGTCTCGCGCGCGTTGATCAAGATATTGAAGCAGGCCGGCGTGTCTTTCTGCATTCTCGGCGAGGAAGAGACGTGCAACGGCGACTCGGCGCGCCGGCTGGGGAACGAATACCTCTTCCAGTCGCTCGCGCAGCAGAACGTCGAGACCTTGCGCAAATACGGCGTGACGAAAATCATCACGCAGTGCCCGCATTGCTTCAATACCCTGGGCAACGAATATCCGCAGTTCGGCGGCAATTTCAAAGTGCTGCACCACTCGGAATTGATCGCCCAACTCGTCGAGGAAGGCCGGCTGCGGCCCGGGCAGGTGGCCTTGGACGAGCCCGTCACCTACCACGACAGCTGCTATCTGGCGCGCCACAACGGCATCAGCGATGCGCCCCGGCAATCGCTCGTTTCATTGGGCATCCAGGTGAAGGAAATGCCGCGCAACCGCACCGAGACGTTCTGCTGCGGCGCGGGCGGCGGCCGCATGTGGCTGGAGGAAACCATCGGGCAGCGCATCAACCAGAACCGCGTCGACGAGGCGGCGCAGACGCTGGGCGGGAAGGGAACGGTTGCCACCAGCTGCCCGTTCTGCCTCACCATGATCAAGGACGGCATCGCCGAGACGGGCCGCAGCGAGACGATGCAGGCCAAGGACATCGCCGAGCTGGTGGCGCAGTCGCTGCCTTGAGCGCCGGAAGCGTCACGGTAAGGCCCTTCCAGGCCGGCGACCTGGAGGCGGCGGCCCGGTTCTGCGAACAGGCGCGCGCAAAAGACGCGTCGATCGAGCCGTTCGCGCAGCGCATCGGGATCATCGCCACGGGGCCGCGCGCGGTCCTCGACCTGTGGCGCGTCGCGGAGGGCGAGGACCGCCGGTTGTATGGAATCGCCTTCGCGGCGCTGCGCGATGCGCGCGAGCGGACCACGTTCGACCTCTATGCGGCGGTCGATCCGTCGATGCGGCGGCAGGGGTTGGGCCGCGCCCTCTGCGAGACGGCGCTGTCGTGGGTGGCGCGATCGACCCGGCCGGCCGTTTTGCGCGCGCGCGTGCGCGACGATTCGGCTCCCGGGCGGGCATTTCTCGCTTCAATGGGTTTCAATGAAACCAGCGCGCAGCTATCGTTGACGTGGAACGGCCGGGAGAAACCGCTCGTCCCAGAAATGCCCGCATTGCGCCTCCGCAAAGCCGAAGAAAAGGATCAGAAGACGTTGGAGCGTCTCTCCACCGAAGCCTGGGCCGGCGTGGCCGACGCCTTCGCCTCGCGCGCCGACGAGATCGCCCAGCTCTTCGCTGAGGAGGGCAAGCTGGCGCTGGTCGCCGAGTCGGAAGGCCGCCCGATGGGCTATTTCTCCGGCGTCTTTCTCGGCCGCACGCTGGGCATCGAAGAAGTCGCGGTCCTCCCCGAATTCCGCCGCATGGGCGTGGCGCGCGCGCTGGTGGCCCACGCGCTCGGCAGGTGCGAGTCGGCAGTCCTTTCCGTCAGCGAGTCGAACAAGCCCGCCCGCGCGCTTTATCGATCGTTCGGCTTCACCCAGACAGTGCGACGCGTGGTGATGGAATTGCGAAGCCGGAGGGAGAGCGCGGGATGAACCAAATGATTCGTCGGGGTTTGCGAAGGATCCTCGCGACGCGCCGGTACAATCGTCGTGTCGGGCGGCGCTATACACCCGTGACGGTTGAAATTGGGTCGCCCGTTCACCTGCGTTCAGAAGATGATCTTGCTGATTGGTGCGCATGTCCGTTCCGTATTCTCGGATTGGGCAAGCCGATCATCTACTATGCTGGCGGAGTCGACGCCGTTCAGGCGCTCGAGTTGTCTATCCGGAGCGCCGCGAGTCACCTCATCGCGACTGACGACTTTCGTGAAGGGAAGCTCTACTGGGGGGAAACACCTCTACGCGATTCGTTGGACTTTGGACTTCCATTGACGTTGGCATCGTTGCAGACGACCGTCGAGATTACGCGCGGCTTGATGCAAAGAGCAAGCTCCCCCGCGATATTCAAAAGGGCTTACGGGCACAACTTTCCGAAGTTCTGCGGCAGCTGAAGACCTGTGCGAAGGCGCGGAGGAATTGAGCAGGGCGCTAGCG
>Ga0137390_10000341_pt1 | contig 30988 bp, 19 predicted proteins | sample 15con2h24AmetaG_FD_104937 | JGI IMG/M metagenome (GOLD analysis project Ga0137390, IMG submission 104937) | Vadose zone soil microbial communities from Angelo Coast Range Reserve, California, USA - 15con2h2.4A metaG | ecosystem: Environmental > Terrestrial > Soil > Vadose zone > Saprolite... | reverse complement strand
TGGCCAGCTCGCGGGCGGTCTCCTCGTCGGCGACCGTCTGCTGCCACTGGTGATAGGCATCCACGGCATGGCTCAGCTCGCCGTAGCGCCGGGACAGCGCCCGGGCGCGGTCCGGGTCGGAGTGCACGGCGGCATCGGCGAGGACACGCTCCAGTTCGGCGTGTTCCTGCGCCAGCTCACCGAGCCGGTCGAACACCGTTACCCTCCCTTGCTACTTTGGCCGTCGACGTCAAGATCACCGTGTCCGTGGCCGCGTGTGAGCCACGCCACCCTGACACGGTGATCTTGAGAAACTACTTGGTGCCCGCCGCCTTCTCGGTGGCGCCGGCTGCCTTCTCATTGGTGCCGACCGCCTTCTTGCCGAACCGGCGCTCGAACCTGGCGACGCGGCCGCCCGTGTCGAGGATCTTCTGCTTGCCCGTGTAGAACGGGTGGCAGTCCGAGCAGATATCGGCGTGGATGACGCCGCTTTTCGCCGTACTGCGTGTGGTGAAGGTGTTCCCGCACGTGCAGGTCACCGTGGTCACCACGTAGTCCGGGTGAATTCCAGGCTTCACGTGAATACTCCTGCCTCTGGCGGTCGCCGGGTCGCCGCGGGCGGGCAAATGCCGCCCGGGCGTGAACCGGTACCGCGCTGTTTCGGCTTACCGGTGTGCCAGACCCTGAAACGTACTCCAGGGCCTGGAGATTCCCCCGCATCCCACAGCCACCCCAGCGGGATAACGATGTGTGATGCGTTTTACCGTTGTTCCAACGACAGCAAAACGCTTCAGCTGTCGTTGGGACGCTGACCGGCTACGAGCTGACCGTGGTCTTCTGGACCTGGAGCAGGAACTCGGCGTTGCTCTTGGTCTTCTGCATCCGCTCCATGAGGACTTCGAGGGCCTGCTGCGGCTCCAGGGCATGCAGCACGCGGCGGAGCTGCCAGACGATCTTCAGCTCCTCCGGGGTCATCAGGATCTCCTCCTTGCGGGTACCGGAGGCATCCACGTCGATGGCCGGGAAGATCCGCTTGTCCGCGAGTTCGCGGCGGAGCCGGAGTTCCATGTTGCCGGTGCCCTTGAACTCCTCGAAGATGACCTCGTCCGCCCGCGATCCGGTCTCGATGAGGGCCGTCGCCAGGATGGTCAGCGAGCCACCGTGCTCGATGTTGCGGGCCGCGCCGAAGAACCGCTTCGGCGGGTACAGGGCGGTGGAGTCCACGCCGCCGGACATGATCCGGCCGCTGGCCGGCGCGGCCAGGTTGTACGCGCGCCCCAGGCGGGTGATCGAGTCGAGCAGCACGACCACGTCGTGGCCCATCTCCACCAGGCGCTTCGCCCGCTCGATGGCCAGTTCCGCGACCGTGGTGTGGTCCTCGGCGGGCCGGTCGAAGGTGGAGTGGATGACCTCGCCCTTGACCGAGCGCTGCATGTCGGTGACCTCCTCAGGCCGCTCGTCCACGAGGACGACCATGAGGTGGCACTCCGGGTTGTTCTTGGTGATCGCGTTCGCGATGGCCTGCAGGATCATCGTCTTGCCCGCCTTCGGCGGCGACACGATGAGACCGCGCTGGCCCTTGCCGATCGGGCTCACCAGGTCCATGATCCGGGTGGTCATCACCGCGGCATCGGTCTCCAGGCGGAGCCGGTCCTGCGGGTAGAGCGGCACCAGCTTGGAGAAGTCGGGCCGCCCACGGGACTGCTCGGGGTCCAGGCCGTTGATCTTGTCGAGGCGGACCAGCGCGTTGAACTTCTCCCGGCGCTCGCCGTCCCGTGGCTGGCGCACCGCGCCCTCGATCACGTCCCCCTTGCGCAGGCCGTACCTGCGGACCTGGGAGAGCGACACGTACACGTCGTTGGATCCGGGCAGGTACCCGGTGGTGCGGATGAACCCGTAGTTGTCCAGGACATCCAGGATGCCGGCGATCGGGATGAGCACGTCATCCTCGGCGATCACGGGCTCGGGCTCCCCTGCCGTGCCCCGCTCGCGGCGTCCCCGGTTGCGGTTGCGGAACCTGTCGCGGTTCCTGCGGCGCCCAGAGTCGTCGTCATCGCCGCCGCGGTCGGGCCCCTGCCCGCCGCCGTCGCGCTGGCCGCGATCACGCTGGCCGGCCGAATCACGCTGCCCGCCACCATCGCGCCCGCCGTCGCGCTGCCCGCCGTCGCGCTGCCCGCCGTCACGCTGGTCGTGGCGCTGCTCGCCAGCATCGCCCCCACGGGGCTGGTTGTCCCGCCTGCCATTGCGGCTTCGCTGCTCGCGGCGCTGGCCCTCGCCACCCTGCTGGCCCTCGCCACCGGGCGCGTTCGCGCCGCCGGCGCTCTCGCCCGCCGAGGCCCCGTTCGACCCGATCTCCGTGCCGACCGCCGGCCGGTCAAAACTGAGCTGGCCCCCCTGGCCACTGCCGGCACCCTGGCCGGACTCACCTGTCTGCGCTGCGACGCGAGGCTCGCCCCGCTGTGCTTCCTGGGTGTCGGCCGCGTGTCCGCCGCCCAGGCCGGGCTGTGGTGATGTGTCTGATTCCATGGCGTCCTGCTCACGGTGGCGGAGCGCGCCTGCTCCCGCGGACGTGCCCCGCTGGACTGACTTACCGAATGCCGAGCCCCCCTCGCCGGCGGGCGCACCGCCGCTCCCGCCGCCCTGCCTCTCCTGGATCACCGCGATCAGCTGACCTTTGCGCATCCGGCCGGAGCCGGTGATGCCCATCGACTGTGCGAGCCGCTGCAACTCGGGCAGCAGCAGTCCAGAGAGTCCCGGGCCGCCGCGTCGGGCAACCTGGCTGGTCACCGTCTCACCGGCGGAAGCGCCTCGTGTCGGAGACGCCCCGCCCGCCGGGGCCGCGGCCACGCCGGCCGCGTCCGCAGTGGGGCGCAGCTCAGCCGCGCCGGACTGGCCGGGGGATGCCTCAGGAACGCCCGAGGAGCCGGTGAAGAGTTCGGTGGTATCGCTCACGAGGGGTCCTTCCCAGGGAGCGGGCGGCGGCCGCTGTGGCGGCCGGTCGACCCGGTGTCACGACCCGGCGAATCGGCCGGGCCAGGTACTGCGTGTCCTGCTATCTCCCCACCGCCATGACACGCGCCCGTGCGCATCCCCCGTCCCGAGGCTTGGTCCGCGGCTCGCCACCGCAGGTTCAAGGCGGACCGGGCGAACGGGTAAGTGCCGGAACGAGACCAGACGGCTGGGGAGGCCCGCCCTGGTCCCCGGCCATCTCCCGGCTCACTTAGCCCTCCCCGCGTCATATGTGCGCGGGGGAGGCAGTGATCTGAGATTTGGCTGAGCGTCATTAGCCATGCCCGGCGGTGAGGCCGGCCTCGCGGCAAATGACGGGCGAGCACCTGGCCCCATGATGGGGTATCTGGTGCAGCACCCACCTTAACACTAAGAGAGCTCACGACATTCCCTCAGAGTTGCCCGTGTGTCACGGAAGATGCTGTCCGGTCCTGCGGGGACCGGCCCGCGGGACCACGCGCGGCTGCTGTGCTTCTTTCCGGGGGACGATTTACCGCGCGTTGAACTCACGGACGTACGCCTGGCACGGCGGTCTGGAGGGTAGCACCTTGCCTGTCGACGTCCAAGGGGCTTATACGCCATGCGATACCCGTTTCCTGCGCGATTGAATCCACCAGGTCAGGTGCGGAATTCGGGCCCGGGCCGGCCAGCACGAGGAGGGCCGGCCCAGCTCCGGAAACCACGGCGGCCAGGCCGGCCGCCCGCAGCCGGTGCAGCAAGTCAGCGGTCGCCGGCATGACGGTGGCCCGGTATCGCTGATGCAGGAAATCCTCGGTGGCATCGAAGAGCACCTCCGGCGCGCCGGTGAGCCCGGCGATCAGCAGGGCGCTGCGGCCCGCGTTGGCCGCGGCGTCGGCGTGCGGGACCGTCTCCGGCAGCACGCGCCGGGCCGTCTCGGTGGAAAGAACATCCTGCGGAACGCAAATCACCGGGCTAATCCCGTCCAGCACGGCGAGCTTGGCCAGCTTGGGAACGGCCGGTGACCCCGGCCCCCGCTGGTCAGTCCACGCGATCGTGAGCCCGCCCGCCAGGCATGCCGCCACGTTGTCAGGATGGCCCTCCAGGTCCACCGCGAGCCGGAACACGGCCTCGTCCGAAAGCCGGGTGGCACCCTCGCTGACCAGGCCGCGGGCGGCCAGCACGCCGGTGACGATCGCCGCGGCCGACGAGCCGAGGCCCCGGCCGTGCGGGATCGCGTTGATGCAGCGCAGCCCGATCCCCGGCGGCTGACCGCCGAGCACGCCGAACACGGCGCGCATGGCGCGGACGACGAGATGGCCCTCCCCCGCCCCAGCGGTTTCCGCGCCCTCGCCCAACACCTCTATGGCCAGCCCGCCGCCGGTGACCCGCGCCTCCACCTCGTCGTACAACGCCAGCGCCAAGCCGAGGGCGTCGAAGCCCGGGCCGAGGTTAGCGCTGGTGGCCGGGGCGCGCACCACGACGAGCCGGTCGACCCAGCGCGGTACCGTGCTCACGCTGCGCTCCCCGCTCGCCTGCGGGGCGCTTTAAGGCCCTCCGGCTCGCTGCTCGCTGCGCTCACCCGAGTCCTAGCGCCGCCGCGGCGGCGGCCGGGTCCGCGGCGATCGTCACCGGCGCGGGCGCGCCCGACACCGCCCAGTCCGGGTCCTTGAGCCCGTTGCCGGTGATCGTGCAGACGACCCGGGAGCCCGCGGCGACCTGCCCGTTCTGGCACGCCTGCAACAGCCCGGCCACGCCGGCCGCGGAGGCGAGCTCGCCGAAAACCGCTTCCTGCTGGGCCAGCAGCCGGTAGGCGGCCAGGATCTGCCGGTCGGTAACCGAGTCGATCAGGCCGCCGGACTCGTCCCGCGCCTGCTCGGCGAGGTGCCAGGAGGCCGGATTGCCGATCCGGATCGCGGTCGCGATGGTCTGCGGGGCCAGCACCGGTTCGCCGCGGACGATGGGCGCCGCCCCGCTCGCCTGGAAGCCGAGCATCCGGGGCGTGCGGGTCGCCAGGCCGGCGTTCGCGTACTCGGTGTATCCCATCCAGTACGCGGCGATATTGCCGGCGTTGCCGACCGGCAGGCAATGCACGTCGGGCGCGTCACCGAGCGCCTCCACGATCTCGAAGGCAGCGGTCTTCTGGCCTTCCAGCCGGTCCGGGTTCACGGAGTTGACCAGGGCGACCGGGTAGTCGTTGGCCAGCTTGCGGGCGACTTCCAGGCAGTCGTCGAAGTTGCCGTTCACCTGGATCAGCCGTGCGCCGTGCACCAGTGCCTGGGCCAGCTTGCCGAGCGCGATCTTGCCGCGCGGCACGAGCACCGCGCAGGTCATGCCCGCCCGGGCCGCATAGGCGGCGGCGCTCGCGCTGGTGTTGCCGGTGGACGCGCAGATCACCGCGGTGGCGCCGCGGCTGGCGGCCATGCTCACCGCGACCGTCATGCCACGGTCCTTGAACGACCCGGTCGGGTTCGCCCCCTCGACCTTCAGGTACACCTCACAGCCGGTGCGCGCGGACAGCACCGGCGCGGGCAGCAGCGGGGTCGCTCCCTCGGCCAGCGTGATCACGGGCGCTCCGTCGGGCACCGGGAGCCGGTGGCGGTACTGGGCAATCACGCCCGGCCACGGCACGAACGAGGCGGCGGCGTCCGCTGCGGGCTTCACCCTGGCATTCACTCGTCCCTCTCCCCCTCGACGCGCATCACGCTCGCGACCGCGCGCACCACGCTCAGCGCTCCGAGGTCCTCCACACAGCTCGCCAGCGCCGCGTCCCGCGCGGCGTGCGTGACGATCACCAGTTGGGCGTCATCGCCCCTGGCCTCCTGGCGGGCCGCCCTGATCGACACGTCGTGCCGGGCGAAGGTCTCGGCGACCCGGGCGAGCACCCCCGGACGATCCGCGACATCGAGCGCGACGTGGTAGCGGGTCAGCGCGTCGCCCATGGGCAGCACAGGGAGCTCGGCGTAGGTGGACGCGTCCGGGCCACGGGTACCGGCCAGCCGGTTGCGGGCCACGGCCACGATGTCGCCGAGCACCGCGCTGGCCGTGGGCACGCCCCCGGCGCCCGCGCCGTAGAACATCAGCCTGCCCGCCGACTCCGCCTCTACGAAGACCGCGTTATAGGCCTCGCGCACCCCCGCCAGGGGGTGCTCGCGCGGGATCATCGCCGGGTGGACGCGGACGGAGACGCCGCCGTCCCGGCGCTCGCAGATGGCGAGCAGCTTGACCACATGGCCGAGGGCGCGCGCGCTGGCGATGTCCGCGGATGTCACGGCGGTGATGCCCTCACGGTGCACGTCAGCGGCGGTCACCCCGGTGTGGAAGGCCAGCCCGGCCAAGATCGCCGCCTTGGCGGCGGCGTCGAAGCCCTCGATGTCCGCGGTCGGGTCCGGTTCGGCGTAGCCGAGCGCCTGCGCCTCCTCCAGTGCGTCGGAGAACCCGGCCCCGGAGGTGTCCATCCGGTCGAGGATGTAGTTGGTGGTGCCGTTGACGATGCCGAGCACCCGGCGCACGGCGTCGCCGGCCAGCGATTCGCGCAGCGGCCGCAGCAGCGGGATGGCGCCGGCCACGGCCGCCTCGTAGTACAGGTCGGCGCCGTTCTCGCGGGCGGCCTGGTGCAGCGTCGCGCCGTCCTCGGCCAGCAGCGCCTTGTTGGCGGAGACCACCGATTTGCCGTTCTTCATCGCGGCCAGCAGCAGTGAGCGCACCGGCTCGATGCCGCCGATCACCTCGACCACGATGTCGGTGTCCGGGCGGGTCACCAGGTCCATGGCGTCGGTGGTGAGCAACTCGGGCGGGACTGCCACGCCGCGGGCCCGGCCGGGCCGGCGCACCGCTACCCCGATCACCTCGAGCGGCGCCCCAATGCGTGCCTCGAGGTCATCTGCCTGCCGCTCGAGCAGCCGGAACACTTCCGAGCCCACTCCGCCACAACCCAGCAGTGCCACGCGCAACGTCCGCACGCCAGAAGCTCCCCTCTGTGTCACCGGGCCCTCTGTCACCCGGCCCTGCGCCACCGGGTCCGGTGTCACCCGGCCCTGTGTCACCCGGCATCCAGCCGGAGCAGGTCCTCGGCGGTCTCCCGGCGGAGGAGGACCCGGGCCGCACCATCGCGGACCGCGACCACGGGCGGCCGCGGCACGTGGTTGTAGTTGCTCGCCATCGACCGGCAATAGGCGCCGGTGGCCGCCACCGCGATCAGGTCTCCGGGGGCCAGGTCCGAAGGCAGGTAGGTGTCGCGGACCACGATGTCCCCACTCTCGCAGTGCCTGCCGACAATTCGCGACAGCATGGGCGGCGCGGCGGACTCGCGCGAGGCCAGCACGCAGGTGTACTCGGCGTCATACAGCGCGGTGCGGATGTTGTCGCTCATCCCGCCGTCCACGCTGACGTAGCTGCGCAGCCCGTCCACGTCCTTGATCGTCCCGACTTCATACAGCGTAACGGTGCCCGGCCCGGCGATCGACCGGCCCGGTTCCACAGTCAGCCGCGGGACGGCCAGGCCTGCGGCCGCGGTTTGGCTGCGGACGATCTCGTTCAGGTTCTGGGCGATGAGTTTGACGTCGGCGGGGTCGTCGTCGGTCGTGTACGCGATGCCCCACCCGCCGCCGAGGTCGAGTTCGGCGATCTCGATGCCATGCTCGTCGCGGATCCGCACGGCCAGGTCCAGCACGCGGTGGGCGGCCACCTCGAATCCGGCCGTGTCGAAGATCTGCGACCCGATGTGGGAGTGCAGGCCCGCCAGTTCGAGCGTGGGGCAGGCGAGGATCCGGCGCACCGCCTCGTCAGCCGCGCCTGAGGAGAGTGAGAAGCCGAATTTCTGGTCGTCATGAGCGGTCGCCACGAACTCGTGTGTGTGCGCCTCCACGCCCGTGGTCACCCGGACCAGCACTCGCTGGCGGCGTGAGGCGGGTGTCGCGCCCGTCGCTGCTGCCGCGCCCGTCGCGCCCGTCGCTCCTGCCGCGCCCGTCGCTCCTGGCGGGCCAACCGCTGGCTCGGTGAGGTAGGCGAGGCGCGCGATCTCCTCGAACGAGTCCACCACGATGTGCCCGACGCCTGTTTCCAAGGCGCGGGCCAACTCGCCGGGGAGCTTGTTGCTGCCGTGCAGGGCGATCATCGCGGGGTCCACCCCGGCCTGGAGCGCGACTTCCAGTTCGCCGCCGGTGCACACGTCCACGCCGAGGCCTTCCTCGCTGGCCCAGCGCAGCACCCCGCGGCAGCAGAACGCCTTCGCGGCATAGAACACCGCCGCGCCGTCGCCGAACGCCTCCCGGAACTCGCGGCAGCGCCGCCGGAAATCCTCCTCGTCGCAGGCGAACAGCGGAGTGCCGAACTCGCCCGCGAGATCGCGCACGTCCATGCCGCCGATGGTGAGCACACCATCGACGCGGCGCGCGGTGTACGGCCAGATCTGCGAGTGCAGCGCGTTCAGGTCCACTGGAGGTATCGGCGGGTGCTCGGGCGGCAGCACGTCAGCGTGACGCGGTCCTGCCGGGTGAGCGACACGGCTCATGAAAATTCCCTGCTGATCGGTGCTAGGACGCTGCTGAAGTCCTTATTTCAGTGCCGTCCTAGTCAGTCGGTGCGGTGCTCGTTAGGTCGGTCCGGTGCTGGTCAGGTCGGTCCGTGGTCCTCGCGGTCGGTGCGGTGCTCGTCAGAGCCGGTCGGGCGCCGCCACGCCGAGCAGCCCCAGGCCTGCGCCCAGCGCCGTCCGCGCCGCGGCCGCCAGCCACAGCCGGGCCCTGGTAACGGGGCGGCCCGGTGGCTCGTCCGGCAGCCCCGGCGGCACCGCCGGGCAGCCTTCCTGGCAGTCGAAATATGCTGCCGCCAGGTCTTCGAGGTAGGCGGCAAGCACATCCGGCCGCCCGCGGCGCGCCGCCCCGCCCACCCGTTCAGGCAGCCAGGACATCGCGTCGAGCAGCGCCCGCTCCCGAGGGTGCGCGAGCAGGCGCAACTGGGCGTGTGCCGCGTCCCCCTTGTCCAGGCCGAGGTCCGCGGCCTGACGCAGAGCGGAAGCGGCATGAGCGTGCGCGTACCGAACAGCATAGGCGGGATTGCCCAGATGCTGCGTGGCCACGGCGCGCGCGTCCACCGCGGCCGGGCCCGGCATCCGGCCCGGGTCCAGGGGGTGGCCCGGGTCCAGGGGGTGGCCCGGGTCCAGGGGGTGGCCCGGGTCCAGGGGGTGGAGCCGGCACAGCGCGTACCTGATGGCATCGGCGCCCGCGAAGCTGATCGAGTCCGCGACCAGGCCGCTGGTTCTGGGTGGTGAGTCCGAGGGGTTCAAACGTTCGGCTGGATCTTTCTTTTCCCAGAGCACTTGGGCCCCGGCCGCCGCCGCGAGGCGGCCTCCCACTTCACTGACCAGCAATTGATACGCCTCGTCCCAGGTACGGGCGGTCGTCAGGTCGATGTGGCGAGGCGCGGTGAGTGTGAGGCCGCGGAGTGCGTCGCTGCGGGCGCAGCCGGGGCCGGCCTCGGTGATGCGGACGGCGAGCGCGGCCAGAGTGTCGGGGGTGACGGTTATCGTGAGGTAGCCGCCGCCGGTGACTGTCACATCGCTGATCTCGGGCCGTGCGCGGAGGCTGGCCGCCAGCGTGCTGGCTACGTCCTGGGGGGTCGTGGCATGCGGGGGCACATTCGCGGGTCCTGCCGGGTGGCGTGGCAGGTCGCGCGAACGGGTGCGGGCGGCTCTGCGCTGCGCCTTCGGCGCTTTTACGCGCTGAGCCGGCCACACCCGCCCGCGCTGGGCTAGCAGGAACGCGATCGTGGTGGAGTAGGTGCCCGGGCCGCCACCGGCCCCAGGCGGCGCGGGACGCCAGGTACCCGCCGTGCTGGGGATGCCCGCGCTGGGCGTGCCCATGCTGGGCGTGCCCGCGCTGGGCGTGCCGTCACCGGGGCTCGGCGCTGGAGCTGCGGGCAGGTAGCCGGTGGTGCGGGCGGCCCTGATGGCGTCCGCGAGCGCCATGTCCAGGTCCCCGGTTATCACGCCGTGCAGGCTATCCCGGACCCGGGCAGAGAGGCCGCGGATCGATCCCGGGTCCTGCCGCGGGCCGGAGCCCAGTCCCGGGCTGACTCAGGCGGGACCCAGGCCTGGGGCGGGCGCTCCCCCGAGCTGGCCTTCTGCCCGCCGTCCGGCCAGTTCGCGGACGACGCGGATCATCTCCGCCGGGTCGAAGGGCTTCGTGAGGTAGGCGTCCACCCCGATCTCGCGGCCCCGGGCCTTGTCGTCTTCCTGTGCTCGCGCAGTGATCAGCACCACCTTGATATTGCTGGTCTCCGGGTTGCGCCGCAGTTGGCCAGCGGTCACCCAGCCATCCAGCCGCGGCATCATCACGTCCAGGGTGATGACGTCAGGGTCGATCGCGGTGACCTTGTCCAGGCAATCCTGCCCGTCCACGGCCGTTGCCACGTCGAACCCTTCCAACGTCAGGTTGACGGCGATAAGCTGTCTGATCACCTCATCGTCGTCCACCACGAGCACACGTCCGAGAGCCTGGGCCACGGGCGCGAGAGTAGCGTGTCCGGGCGACTTCGCGCGCCAACATTGAGCTAGCTCTCAGCCGCCGCACAGCAGTCGGCCTGCGCGCTCCCCGTGGCTGATAACCTTGCTGCGTCCTGAAGCCCCCGTAGCTCAGGGGATAGAGCAACGGCCTCCGGAGCCGTGTGCGCACGTTCGAATCGTGTCGGGGGCGCCCAGCTTTCAGCAGCGAAAAGCTGCATCTACCAGGCACGACAGGTTCCAGGCTGTCGGCTTGGCTCCGCCACTGCCCGCCATGGCGAGCCGCCGTCCGCCGGATTCCGCCCCCGTATGGCCCCCGGGCGGACCGTGTCCCCGGGGCTGCCGTGGCGCCGCGGCCGGCCAGGCACGGGCCACGGTCCCGGAAAAGGCGGCGCAATCTAAGCCTGGATATAAGCCTGAACGCCGGCGCCTGCACGGGGTGGGCAGGCGGGCTGAGCCGACGCGTGATTACGCCGGGAATCGCCGCCCATTGGCAAGTCCCGGAAGGAATTCCCGGTGAGCGTTGAGGCGATTTCGTGGGCTCTTAATCTCGCGCCCGTGCCGCGTGATCGCAGCGGGAAGCGGAATCCCGCCTGCAAGGCGGTTCTGGTCGGGCTTGCCAACCACGCGGCCCCGGACGGCAGGGAGGCGTTCCCCAGCGTCCGGACGCTGGTCCGCTACACCGACCTGTCCGAGCGGACCGTGCGGACCGCCCTGGACCGGCTGGAGGCGGACAGCATCATCCAGCCCTGTGACCCGGCGGTCGTCGCAGCGAAGATCAAGCGGGCTGACCAGCGTCCGCAGGGCTGGGATCTCGCCATGCACCTCGTCCGCGACGACCTGGACGACGAGGACCTGGCGGCGCTGGAACGCCAGTTCCCGGGCCTGACCGCCCGGGTCGCGGCTATGCGGGCGGCGGCGGGCAGCCTGCGACGGGACGACCCCGGCGGCGGGGTGCAGCGGTTGCACCCCGCCGCCGGGACGCCTGTGGATAACGTGGCAGACGGGGTGCAGCCATTGCACCCCGCACTGGCGACGGGGTGCAACCACCGCTGGAACGGGGTGCAACCACCGCGGGAACGGGGTGCGGTGGTTGCACCCGAACCGTCCTTTGAACCATCCAGGGAACCGTCCGCCGCCCGCGCGCGCGACCCCGCACCCGTCGCTGTGGATGACCGGCCGGGGACGGGCGGCGCTGGTGAGTTCTTCGCACAACTCGGGCCGGACTGGCCACTGACGGACCTTCAGCGTCGCCGGCTTGAGCCCATGGCGGCTGCGGCGCTCGCGGCCGGGTGGGCCCCGGCCGCGCTGGCCGCGTTCGTGGGCGCGAACACCGCCGGGATCCGCAGCCCGGCCGCGGTGCTGGCCGCCCGGCTGTCGCCGGCGGAGCTGCCCGCGCCGTCTAACCGGGTCCGGGCCCGGGCCCGGCCACCGTGGTGTGGCGAATGTGACGAACGCACCCGTCGCCTGCAGCGCGCCGCCGATGGCGCTGACACGGGCCGCTGCCCGCGTTGTCACCCGCTCGCGGCTGGCGGCACCGGGAAGACAGGCCAGACTCCGGAGGCTTGCAGCCCGCAAACGGCCGTTTTGGGAACGCTGGCGTCAATGCGCGTTGCGCCGTCAATGCGCGTTGCGCGGGGAAGCCGGGCGCCGAGCGCTCAGCTGCCGCCGCCGCGGGACGTGGCGTCCTTGCCGCCTGCTGGGTCGTGCTTATGCGCGGCCGGGAGTGCCTGCGGCGGGCGCTGCGGGCGGGGCGGCCGCCCACGCGGGCGGGGGCCGGGCCAGGCCGGGGTGAGCGTGGCCAGGAACCGGTCCGGGTCGCGGTGCAGCCAGCGCAGGCAGGCGCGCAGGAAGGCGTCCATCTCTTTGCCGTGGGCCGCGAGGTCGGCCTGGGCGCCGGCGTACTCGCCGGGCTCGGGCCGGAAGGTCCGGGCCGGGAACCTGTGCTGGCTGGACATGATCAAGATCGTCCCATAATGGCTTGCCACTTGTCCACCGTGAAGTTAGCATCTTTAAGTGGCAAGCCACTTAGGTGCCGGAGGGAGATCAGATGACGACCACGACAACGCGGCAAGACACTGCGGGCGGCGGCAGCACCGCCCAGCTCCTGGCCGCGATCACCGCCGAGCTGGCCGACCGGTTCCTGGGGCGCTCCAGCGTGGTCCGGGCCCTGGTCGCGGCGATGCTGGCGGGCCAGCACTCGCTGCTGCTCGGGCCGCCCGGCACCGCCAAAAGCGAGCTGGCGCGGGATCTGACCGGCCGGATCGACGGGGCCCGCTACTGGGAGATCCTGCTGAGCAAGTTCACTGACCCGAAACGGATGTTCGGGCCGGTCGACGTCGCGGCGCTGACCCAGGGCCAGTACACCCAGGTGTTCGCCGGGCGGGCCACCGAATGCGAGATCGCTTTCGTCGACGAGATCTTCAAGTGCTCCGCCGGGGCGCTGAACGAGACCCTGGCGTTCCTGAACGAGCGTTTGTACCACCCCGAGAACGGCGGCGCGCCGATCTCGTGCCCGCTGATCTCCGCGATCACCGCGTCCAACGAGCTGCCCTCGGGCGAGGATCTGTCGGCTGTCTATGACCGGCTGCTGGTCCGCCTGGAGGTCGGCTACCTGCAGGACCCGTCCAGCTTCGCCGCGCTCGTGCGGTCGGCGGTCACCCCGCCCGCGGCATCCTCCCGGACCACCGTCGGCCTGGCGGAGCTGCGCCAGGCCGTGACGGCGTGCGTGCCCGGGATCGGCGTGCCCGACGGGATCATCGACGCGGTGTGCACGCTGCGGGCCGCGCTGCGGCGGCAGGAGCTGGTGTGCTCCGACCGGCGGTGGAAGCAGGCCGTGCGGCTGCTGCAGGCCAGCGCCTGGCTGGACGGCCGGCCCGAGGTGGCCGACACGGACCTGGCGGTGCTGACCGCTGTGCTGTGGGACTCCACGGCACAGCGCCCTGCTGTCGAGCGCGAGGTCCTGCAGCTGGTCAACCCCGGCGCCAAAGAGGCCCTGGACCTGCTCGACGCGGTCGAGGAGCTGGAGGCCCAGCTCGACTCGAAGGCCGGGCAGTCCCGCGAGTCGCTGTCGGAGTGGGCCATCAGGGAGGCCAACAGCAAGCTCGCCAAGGCGGCCAGGCGGTTGCAGGAGATGCACGCTGAGTCGGCGGCCGCCGGGCGCTCGGTGGCGACCCTCGACCAGGTGATCGTCAAGTGCCGGGCCGTGCACGGGCGCGTGATGGTCGAAGCGCTCGGGATCGACGCGTCCATGGTCAGCGCGAGCCTGTGAGGAGGCGGCCATGGCGAAGCCGAACGCGATGACGAAGCTGCGGGACCTGGCGAGCCGGGCCGGGCGGTGGCTCGGGCTGCAGGCGCCGGCCGTGCACACCGGGGCGGTCGCGTCGGACCGGTTCGACGAGATGACATGGCGCGACATCCGCGACCAGGCGGACGCCGTGCGCGAGGTCATCGAGGACCTGGGCGAGCGCCACGACTACGCCGCCGACCTGGTCCGGGACATGTTCCTGGCCTCTTACAAGGCCAGCCCGCAGCTGCACGCGGCGGCGGACATGGACCCCTCGCGGCTGGTCAACCGCCAGGCGATCGCCTCGATGCTCGCCAGCCCCGAGTTCGCCGAGCTGCGCCGCGAAACGGTCGGCGACGCGTACGCGTCGGCTATGGCCGTGATCGCCCAGGTGGCCGCGGTCCGGCGGATGCTGGAGCAGGCGAAGGAAGCTCAGCAGGCCGCCGACGAGGCGGCCAGAGGCCGCCAGGAGCAGCAAGACGCGGCGCAGGCCGTCGGTGAGGCCCTGCAGCAGGCGGCCGCTCAGGCCGGCGAGGACGGCAGCGTGCCCGCCGCCGCGGCGCAGGACGCGGAACAGGCCATGGCGCGGGCAGAGCAGGCCAGCCAGCCGGCGCAGGACGCGGCGGCCAGGGCCGCCGCGGCGCTCGCGGCGGAGGCGCCCGGGATGCGCGCCACGGTCCGGGCCGCGGCGGCACAGGCAGCCGAGTCGGCGCGCGAGGAAGCCGCGCTGATGGCCGCCTGGGGCATCGGGCCGGGCGAGCTACAGCGGATGGACTTCGCCCAGCGGGTGCGGCTGGCGGAGCGGCTGCGCCGCGGGCGGCTCGGCGAGTTCGCGAAGCTGATCGGGCGGTTCCGGCAGATGGCCGCCGGGCAGCGGGCGCGCAAAACCGAGCACGTGCCGGGCGAGCTGGTCGGCATCGAGACCGGCGACGACCTCGGCCGGCTGATCCCCTCCGAGCTGGCCTCGCTGGGCGTGCCCGCGACACGCGCCGTGTTCGCCGCCCGGTACGCCGAAGGGCGCCTGTTCGTCTACGAACAGCGCGGCGACGTGGAGACCGGCCAGGGCGCGATCATCGCGTGCATCGACTGTTCCGGGTCCATGTCGCGGAAGCTGGCGGGCGGGGTGAGCGGCGAGGCGTGGGCGAAGGCCTGCGCACTGGCGATGCTCGACCAGGCTCGGGCCGCCCGGCGCGACTTCGCCGGGATCCTGTTCAGCTCCGCCACCCAGGTCAAGGTGTTCCGGTTCCCTGCCAGCGAGCCGGTCCGGACCGGCGACGTGCTCGACTTCGCCGAGTTGTTCTGGAACGGCGGCACCAACTTCGAGGCCCCGCTCGCGGTGGCCGCCGGGCTGCTGGAAGCCGAGTACAACGCCGATGGCCGGATGCGCGGCGACATTGCCCTGATCACCGACGGCGTGTGCGGCGTGACCGAGGAGTGGATGCGGGCCTGGAACGAGCGCAAGGCCGTGCTCGGGTTCCGGGTGTTCGGCATCGCGGTCGGCCGCCAGCCCTCCGGCGTCATGGACGCCCTGTCCGACAACGTCCGCACGATCGAGGACCTGACCGGCCCCGAGAACGTTGCCGACATTTTCCGGGTCGTCTAGGCCCCCGCAGGCACCAAACGAGAGCAGGAGCACGGCGATGACCACACACCAGCACTCCCCCGCCGGGCCCGGAACGCTGGACGGCTACCTGGCGGCCATGGAGGACGACGGCGCCCCGTTGCTCGGGCACCTGGTGCTCTACTCCATCTTCGAGGGCCGGGTGACCCCGGCCGACGTCGGGCGCTGGTTCAGCGAGCTGGGCCTTGACCCCGCGTTCGCGCCGGCCGAGATCCGGGCGGTCGACGTCTTCGAGAAAATCACCGGCCCGTCCGGGGTCCGCCGCACATACCCGATCGGCGAGAAAGTCACCCGCCAGCAGCGCCGCGAGGGCGTGAAGGGCCGCGAGGCAACCCTGATGATCCGCCACGTCAGCCGCGACAACAACAAGATCGTCCGCCACCTGGTCCGCGAGGTCCGCGACGAGGAAGCCACCCGGCTCACCTACGACAGCTGCCTGGCGGTGTGCACGTTCCGCCGCGACGGCGACGAGAAGGCCGCGCACGGCGCCGGGGCCATGGAGGTCACCGCGGACCGCGCGGCGATCGCCAGCCTCCCCGGGGCGGAACAGGCCCAGGTCGGCGAGATGCTCGACGAGATCCGGGCCGCGTTCGACACCGGCCGCCTGTTCCTGACCGCCGACCGGCTCCGGAGCATGATCCGCAACTATGCCGAGTCGCTGCGCGCGATCCGGGTCCGGCCCACCGGCGGGGTGTATTTCATCGGCCGCCAGCACGCCCAGACGCTCGCCGCGCTGCGCGAGCTGGTCAAGCGGTTCGGGACCGGCAGCAACCTGACCAGGATCCCCCTCCCCGACCAGGAGGAGATGCGGGAGATGGTGATCAGCGCCTTCGTCACCCGGTCCGACCAGGAACTGCGCAAGCTCGCCCGCGACATCGCCGATGCCCAGCGGGCCGGAGCGACCACAGCCGCGATCCAGGCGCTGCACAACCGGTTCCGCGAGCTGCAGGCCGCCGCTGCTGAGCACGAGCAACTGCTCGGCGGCTCGATCGACGACACCCACGCCACCACGCAACTGGTCAACGCCCAGCTGACCAGCCTGCTGCTAGCCCAAGCCAGCTAGCTGCAAACGAAACGAGAGGAGATCGTCTTGACCGACCTGTCCGCGAAGGTGCCTGGCGCGCCCGGCACCGTGTACGAGGCGACCTGGGGCCGCAAGACGATGAAATCGAAGACGTTCATCGGGCGTGTGTACGCGAACGACGAAAGCGGCGACGACGGCCTGCAGGTCTTCACCTGCGACCACAAGCACCCCGACCAGGCCAGCGCCCAAGACTGCGCGCTCGGCGGAGCACTGGTCCTCGCCAAGCGCGAACTGGACGCCTACCGCGGGCCCGGTGACGTCCAGGCACTGCGGGATGCCCTGGCCAAGACCGTCCCCGGCATGACGATCACATTCGCCGATCCCGAGTAAAGCGGCGTCCGAAACGACCGTTTGAGCCAGCGGCAGACCCGGGGCCCGGATGGATTCCCCTCTGCCTCCCCTCCCCGTGGTTGACACGCAAGGGGCGCGCCGGTCGCCAAACACGAGACGTGAGCTGATCGCCTGTGGTTTTGTCAGACCCCCGGCGTAGGCCGGGATCAGGAGCCGGGATGACAGGCGCTCCGCGAAGGGGGGTGAGGCTCGATGGCAGACCACAGCGCCATTGAATGGACGAGCGCCACCTGGAATCCGACAACCGGCTGCGACCGGATCTCAGCCGGGTGCGACAACTGCTATGCGATGACTCTCGCCAGGCGCCTGAAGGCCACCGCCGCAGATCACCCACTCGATCAACGGCGGCACCAGGCCGCACCCGGGCTCGCGCACCATGCCCCGCTCAAGCGGCGAGCTGCAATTGCCCCCACCGGGACCGGGGAAAAGCCACGGCGACAATCGACGGGCCCGAGCAACGGTTCGCACGACAGGAACCGGATCCTGGCCCGCGCCGCCGCGCTGACGAGGACGGGAATGCGCTCATCGGCATAACGCTGGTTCTCCACGCTGGTGCCCACCCAGACGTGGGGCGGCCACTCGCCGCCCCACGGAACCATCCGAGCGATGTTCTCAGGGCGCTTCGTGAGCAGCTGCCAGATCAGCCACGGCGTGGCCTCGATCAGGCCCCACAGCCGCTCACGCGGCGCGGCGACGTCCGGGTGATCCTCGAACACATCCGCCATCGAGGCACAGAACACCTTGGCTGGAATCCCCGCGCGCTCGGCGTCGCGATTCCACCTGAGCGGGCGCTGCCAGTTCGCCTCGGACAGCATCCGCCGCGGCCCGTGCCGCCGCCACACCTGGTGGCCATACCGCTGGGCGTCCCGGTCGGCATAGCAGAACCGGCAGGCAGGCGACACCCGTGAGCAGCCCCACCACGGGTTGAACGTGTGATCAGTCCACTCGATCGCGGTGACGTCACTCATAGCTCCCCCGCTGCGAGGCCAGTGCCGGGCGACGCCGAACGCCGAACTGCTGAAGTGATATGCCAGCGCCCGTCCGCGACATGTGTCGCAGACGTAGAGAAGGTCGTGCATATGCTCTGAGCTGCGGAAATGACGAGATCAAGATCGTTACCCCGCCAGAACAGGTCGGACATGGAGTTGACGAACACCAGCCGCGGCGCCCGCCAGTGCAACGGGATCGTCAGCGCTCCCGGGTGCATCGTTATCGCGAACCCGGGCCCGGATGTGCGCGGGTCGCCGTCGTTCTGGTACTTGGGCTGTCCCATGAAAGCGGCCCCCGCGCCCGGCCGATGCATCCGGCCTGGGCCCGGTCCCTGCGCGACCAGTGCGGCCACGCTGGCGTGTCGTTTTTCTTCAAACAGTGGGGCGAATGGGCTCCGCAGAACGGCGCAGCCTGGCCGCCTGGCGACGCCTGGCAGAACCCGCACCGCCACCGCTGGGTCAGCCCTGACGATGGGCGCGCCAAGCCGTTCGGGGAACTCACCGGCACCGATGATCTCGCCTGGGCGCACATGAAGCGCGTCGGCAAGAAAGCCGCTGGCCGCGAGCTGGACGGGCAGATCCGTGACGAGTTCCCTCGTCACCCGGCAGGGGCTGGCCACGGTGCCACCGGCTGCACCATCTGAGGATCAGGCGGCAGCGTTCCATGACGATGGATCGGCAGCCCACGTCGGTGATCGTTTGCGTGGGTCGCCCTCCGTGCAGCGACTGCTGACGGCGAACTGTCACTGACGGTAGCTGTCGCGCCCACCCATCTCGTTGACGCAGCTTTCGCGGAGCACTCGGGCGGACGGCTCGCCACCGCGCTCGCTGATCCCGGCCGTCGCGCGAAGGACCAACAGATCGATGCTCTTATGCTTTGTCAAGGGGCTTGAGTGGCATTTTCTGGCCGCATTTTGGGGTTATGGGGAGAATGCTTCGAGCCGGTTGCTGGAATGCGGACAAGACAGGGAAGGGCCGCTCGGATGCTCGAGGGCAAGCTCTTATTAGGTCACGCCCAGCAAATCAGAAATGGGAGCCCGGGAGCGGCCGGCGAATCGTTAGCAAGCCAGCAGAATGCGGCAGCCGATTAGAGGGTCAGGCCGCCCCCGGGAGCTAGTGTCAGCCGGCGGGAGCGCGCAGGTGGGGATACACCTCGCGGGCGACGTAACGCTTGAGGCAGCGGATGATTTCTTTCTTGGACAGGCCTTCGTTGTTGCGCCGTTCGACGTAGGCGCGGGTCGGGGGATGGGAGCTCATGCGCGTGATCACGATCCGCCACAGGGCGTGGTTGGCCTCGCGGTCGCCGCCGGGGTTGAGGCGGTGGCGGGTGACTTTCCCCGACGATGCGGGGATCGGGGCAGCCGCGCACAGGTGCGCCCAGGCGGCCTCGGAGCGGAGTCGCTCAGGATGGTCCCCGGCGGCGATGAGCAGCAGCGCCGCGGTGTCGGGGCCGATGCCGTAGAGGGCGAGGAGGCCCGGGGCGTGCGCGGTCACGAGGGGGGTGATGAGCTCGTCGAGGCGGCCGAGCTGGCTGTCGAGGAACTCGGCGCGCCGGCCGAGCTCCCGCAGCGCGATGCGGGTGGCGTAGCCGACGACGTCGCCGGGACGGGGACGCAGTGCGGCGGTCTCGGCGACTAGCGCGGCCACGGTGTGCCGGGTGAACCGGGTCCGCAGGTCCGCTGGCCCGGTCAGGATCAGGGCCCGGGCCTGGTTGATCGTCTGGGTCCGCTCGGAGCGGGCGCTGCGCTTGGTGACCATCAGCGCGCGGATCGCCTCGACGGCGCCGTCGCGGCCCTTGGGCGCGCCGCGGGCCCGGCCGGACTGCGCGGCCCGGGCAGCGCTGACCGCGTCCAGCGGGTCGGACTTGCCCTGCCGGCGCCGGTCCTGGCGGTCAGACCGGTCCACCTCCACGACGCGGACGCCAGCGCCGGTGACGTGGCGGGACAGGCCGGCACCGTAGCTGCCGGTGCCCTCGATCCCGACCAGGCAGACGGTCCCGAACCCGCCCAGCCAGTCCAGCAGCCGGGCGTACCTGGCCGGGGTTGCCGGGAACTCCCCGACGCCGAGCAGCCCGCCGATCGGATCGAGCGCGGCGGCCACATGCGTGTCGGCGTGGGTGCCTGCGCCGCCGGTGATGGCGTGTGTCTCTACGATGGTCAATGCCATCCCTTTCTGAGGTTGAGGGGTGGCACGCACTCGCTGGCCGTCGGACCTGGGAACCCCGGCCTCTTGCCCAGGCCAGGCAGATCAGACCGGCAGCGCCGGTGGGTGCCAGGAGCTGGGCCCGGCCGACAGATCGATCTCAGGACAGCCCGAGCGGCGTCGGCCGATTCGGAGGTCAGGCCGGGACCCAGGCCTCAGACCCTACGCCCGTACCAGGCCAAAACCACGGAAGCAGGGCCGGAAGCACTACCCACATCCTCCCTGCCGAATCGGCGCGTCGCTCAATGCGCCGTCCACGCGAACAGTCGCGCGCAGATGATCCAGTTATGTCTGATCACTACGGTGGGGTTGCTGCCACTTCGCTTCCTGGGTAAGCAGGCTTGCGACCAGCTCGAACAGGCAGCGCGTAAGCGGAAGATCTGGATTAATAAGTCGACGACTCTTGTCCGTGGCCATGAGAACCTGACCATTGACAACTCTTTTCGTTCGTCCAGATCGTTCTTGGCGCTGCGCTCACGCCGATCCCACCAGTGGCTATCGGGCTAGTAGTCGCCGGTCTAGGGCAGTTCACCGCTACCGAGATGCTTTCAGACTCAGAAAAGCCTCAGCTGCGGGCACCCGATCTGACCATGCTGCTGGACATCCAGCACGAACTCGACTTGTGATCGTGACTAAAGGGGTGTAGACAGCTCCCGTATGAGCACGGTCCCCGCATCCGGTGGTTGGCGCGAAATTCACAACCAAAAGTCCACAGAGGCTTGAGCGAAGGCCATCGTGGCGGAACCCGGGTCAACCGGGACCGCCGGACGAGCGAGCAAGTCCCAAGTGCGCTCGACAGGCTCGCCTGATCGAAGCTGAAGCTTGCTGTGTCCTGGCCTCGGCGAGGCCTCGGCGGTCACGTTCCCGGATGCGTGTGTCTAGTCCTGAAGCTCCCTGCCGTCTGTGTCAGCGGTGAAGTCAACGCTCGGGTGCGGCGTCGCCGAACTGATAGCGAATCGTCGCTGTCGTTGCTGCCATGCGGCCCCTTCTGTCGCTTGCCACCGCGATGACGGTGGCAGGCGACACCCTTCAGCCCTCCCTCGCCTCCCGATACGCTCTGATCGCGGCAGAGAGGGTTGCGCCGGCGAGTTCTAATAGAGAGAGTGGTAGAGGTCACAAATAGGGGAACGCGACCGCTGCCCGATGGCGGCGCGACAACTGATCTAGGCCGTGCGCAGGGTGGCAAACCAGGGTGGGGCAAACACTTCGACAACTGATTGACGATCAGCATGCCGCTGATCAGGTTGTCGTCCCGCCTGATGTCGATGAACTGCTGCAGGCGATCGAAGCTCAGGCATCGACCGTCGACATCACCCAGCCGTTCGCTGCTGACGCGGCCCAGGCGATCGGGTTCCCCGGAATTGCGAGCGTTGGGCTAAAGACCGGTAGCACGGTCACGGCGAGGCTGTTGGTCCAGGGACCCGCGGGCAAGCCGACCGGGTTCACTGTCGATCTGCGGCTGCAGGACGGGTTGATCATTCCCGACGCGGGAGTGCGCGCTGGGCAACCGAACAGTGCAGGATCTGGCGCAGCGCTTGTGCAATGGCTGGACCCCGCTGCTGATCCGACGGTCAAGCTGAACGGGCAGCTGGTGGCGCGCATCTCCGGCTCGGCGGCGTCGGCTGCGGCCTGCCGGCTGCTGCCCGCAAACCTGGACGAGAACAGCGTGATCACGCTGACCCTCGATCCGCCGCACTTGTTGTTCGGCGATTCGGGATTCGGCGTTTCGCTCCCGGGCGGGATCGTGATCGATGATAGCGAGACTGCCGTGCCACCGCCGGCCGCTGCAGGCACCAGCCCCTCGCCGCCAGCTTCGGTGGACCCGAAATGGAGGGGCATTGCGATCCGTGCAGCGCAGCTTCACCTGCCACGCGGTGCCCCGCTGCTCGGCGGGCGCCTGATCCCCGTCGATTTCGAGCTGGGAAGGCCAGCCGGCCTCGACGCCAGGACACAGGTACAGGTGGCCGCCGCTTCTGGTCTTCCCGCCCTGACGGCCGACGTCCAGTGGCACGATCCCTCGGCCTCGACATTTGCGGCCTGTGCGCCGACCAGCGTCGACGTTACGGTGGAACTGCCCCGGCCACGGCCGGTGCCGATCCCCTCCAGCTCGCCGGTCAGCTTCGGCGGCGGCGATCCGATCCGCCTGCGCGGCCGCTTCGCGCGCGATCTGCGGGTAAGTCCCAGCACCGTCTCGCTTTCGATCGGCGTCGAGGCCGACGGGGATGCCGGGCTGATCTCTGTTGAGGCCACCCCAGGGCAGACGGGTGCAGTGGTCTTCGTCACGGCTGCGGCGCTTGCGACCGCGCTGGTCGCCGACAGTCCCGCGGGAGCCGTGCCGAGCGGCGATAGCTCCGCCGGCGGGCTCGAGGCGCTGATCGCGGCAGCGGTCGGGCTCGGCAGCTTCTTCACTCAAGAGGGAACCGTCGTTGTCCACGGGGCAACTCTCGCGGTCGGCGTTGGCGCCAGCTCACAGCTCGCGTTCGAGATCGACTATAGCGCCGAGGTATTGGTCAAGCCGCTGGAACTGGGTGTGCTCACGATCCAGATGAGCGACCGGCACAAGTTGCGGACGCGCTTCCGGCAGGTGCGGCTCGGCGTGGACCTGACGGCCGGCGACCTGCTCTCGAGGGTCCACCTCTCCTTCGACCACGCGACGGCCGAGGTCGAAGACCCCGGCGCCTGGGAGATCGCTGGGCTGGGGTCGCTGTTCGACGTGCTCGGCACCCGCTCCGGCCACGGCTCCACCTGGTTCGAGATCGACCTGCGCTTCGCGCTCGAACTCGGCCCGATCCAGGTCAGCGGCGCGACCATCCGCGCCACCTTCGACGGCGGTGCGCCAGCGCTTGAACTGCGCGGCCTCGACGCCAGCCTGACCCTGCCCGGACTCGTCAGCGGCACCGGCAAAGCCGAGATCACCCAGCACGGCTTGGACCTCGGCCTCAGCGTCACCCTGGTGCCGCTTAACTTGAGCGCGATGGCCTTCGTCGCCTACGAAGACCACGGCGCGGAAGGGAAGGAAATCCTGCTCGAGCTGGGTGTCGACCTGCCTGGGCCGATCCCGCTTGCCTCGACTGGCCTCGGCCTCTTCGGCTTCAAAGGGATTTTCGGCATGAACGGCACGCTGCGGGTGCCGGACCCGGCGGGCGACGTCGTGAGGGAAGAGCTCGAGTTGCAGCCAAAGCTACTCGAGTGGCCGCCCCAGCGAGGTGCGGTCCTGTTCGACCGCCGCGGCTTCGTGCTCGGCCTGGGAGCGGTCGTCGGCACCGCACCTGACCTCGCGTTCACGTTCAGCTGCCGCGCGATGCTCGTGTTCGCGACGCCGGAACTCGCCTTCCGCGCCAGCCTCGACGGCCACCTCTTCTCCGACCGCCCCAAGATGGCCGACCTCGCTCAGCAGCCGGACTTCCCGCCCGGCCTCACTTACCTCGGGCTGCTGGTGATCGACAAGGCCGGCCTGACGATCGCGCTTCGCGGCGAGTTCAACGCCAAGCCTCTGCTCGACCTGACCGTGCCCGTCTCCGCTCGCTTCCCCGCCAGCGGTGACAACTGGTACATCCACCTCGGCAGCGACAACCAGGGCAGACCGGTGCGCGGGCCGGGACCGATCGAGATGTCGATCTTGCCGGACCTGCTCAACCTCAACGCCTGGACCTACCTGATGCTGCACGGCAACGGCCTGGACCAGTTCGGGCCGCGCGGCGTGAATCTGTCCGGGTTCGTTATCGCATTCGGCTTCGGCTTCCACGAGGTATACGGCGTCGACCCGATCGTGCTCGAGCTCGACGCCCGTGTGGCGGCCGCGATCGGCACCAACCCTGTCATGTTCGTCGGCACCGGCGAACTCACCGGCGCGCTCCACCTCGGGCCGATCTCGATCGGCGCCCACGCGGACATCGACCTGCAAGTTGGGCCCGCCGGCACGCGCTGGGCCGCATTCCGTGTCTGCGGCGAAGTCGACCTGTTCTTCTTCTCCCTCAGCGGCTGCGTCCACATCGAAATCGGCGACGAGAACAGGCAGATCCCGCCGCCAGCGGAATGGCCGCTCAAGCGCGTCACGCTCACCGATCACCGTGGGCGGGTGCTCGCGGACGCCGCCACCAGCAACAGCAGCGTGCCAACAGTCTGGCCGGACACAATCCCGGTCCTGTCCTTCTCGACCGGCCCCGCCTTCGCCCTCCAGGACGGCGTCTTCACCGGCGCACTCGCCAACAGCGCACGCAGCGGCTGGTCCGACCCCTGGGCCGGCGACGGCATCGTCGGCAGCAGCAACCTGCAATACACCTACGCGCTGCAAGATCTGCAACTGGTCGCCGTCGACAGCGCCGGCAACGAAACCCCGGTCGCCAGCGGCCAAGACGCCCGGTGGCAACTGCCAGGACACAGCGAGCCGCTCTATCCAGGCAGCCCGCCCGGCGCCCGCGATCTGGCGCTGCTGACTTGGGAGTCGGCGCCTTGGTCGCGCTTCCTCGCCGATGGCGGTGCGAACGGCCCGCACGACCCCGTGCTGGTGCCGTTCAAGCTCTGCGACCTCACCCGCCCGGCAGTGGCCGGCTGGGCGCTCGGCAGCCAAGCGACCCAGAACGGCGGCTGGCAGCTGCCACCCGAACCGCTGCGGCCAGTGCCCTATCGAAGCGTCGTCGCGCTCACGCTCGTCACGACCTTCGCCCAGCAGCCGTTCGAACCAGCCTACGCGGCCGCACTGCGCTTGCCCGGCGGGCTCCTCCCGACCGCGATAATCAGCTACCCGGCCCCGCTCGGCACGCCGGAGCACCTGTTCGCCGGCGCCTTGCGGCTGCCTTCGCTCCCGAACCTTTCGGCCGACCCGGGAACCTGGCCGGAAGGGCTGCGGCAACAAGCCGAAACCAGGGCAATCGCGGCCCTCACCTCGAATGTCGGCCAGCTGCAGGAGGCCGCCCTCTGGCTGCGGTTCGATCAGAGGTTCGAAAACGCGGTCGACGTCACCACCCCGGGCCTGCCGGCGGGTTGGAACGCAACCGACCGGTTCCCGGCCGGAGATGGAACGATCTGCGTTCGTTTCGCACCGCTCGGCGGCGCCGCGGTCAGCGAGCTGCAAATCAGCTATCCGCCAAACTGCTCACCGTCGATCCTCGGGCTGCACGCTCTCACCCAAACGACCATCGACAACGCCGTCCAAGGTACCGCCGCAGCAGCCGGGGCAGCAAGCAAGCAGACGGCAAAGGCGAACGACCCGCCCGCAGACCGCCGCAACCTCCTGCGACCCGGGACGCTGTACAAGCTGACCGCCACGCTGAGCGGAACCGGCAAAGGCACCGACGGGCGAACAAGCGGTCCCGTCACCCACACCACGAGCTACTGGTTCGCCACCGCCGCCAAACCAACGGCTTCCCCGCGACCGCCACGGTACGACCACTTCACACTCGCCGCCCGCTACAGCAACGAAGACGGCTTCGATCCGAGCTACCTCGAGCGCTACCTACTCGGCTACACCCCGCTCGACCACGAACAACACTGGTTCCGAGCCGACCAGCTCGCAGCCCACTTCGCGGTCGGTCACATCGCCGGCCTCGCCGACCTGTACGACCACACCGTCCAACTGTCCCTCCGCCGTACCGACACAGCGCCCGGGCACCCGGACACGACACCACCGGCCCCCGTCACCCTCGTCGAGCTACTCGCTTCGCACCTGCTCAGCCCCGCAGACGCGCGCACCGCCGCCGAGGCCGCCGGCGCGCCCGGCCCCTGCCGCGTCCCGCTCTCAGGAGCATCCGCAACGATCAGCAAGACCCTCGACCCCGACGCCAGCTATGACCTGCGGGTCTGCCTCGAGCGGAAAGACGGCAGCGGCAGCGTCTTGCTCCCAGGGATCGGCTTCCACACCTCCAGCTACCTCTCCCCCAAGGATCTGTTCGCTGCCGCCGGTCTTGACCAAGCAGGGAGCAACCGCGTCAGCGGCGATCTTCCCGTCACGACCGCGGCGCTGCCGCCGCAAGGCTCCGACGACGCCGCCCTCGCCGCCGCCCTCGCCGCTCTCGGTCTTCAACATCTCCCCTCGAAACCCGCCACGCCAAGCTCCAGCGCCCTCTGGGCAAACAGCAGTGGCAGCGGCTGGCAGCTCGCAGGCCTGCTGATCGAGAGCACCGAACCACTCGAACGCCTCGACCAGGGGCTCGGTTTCGACCGGCTTCGGCTCAGCGCCGCCCGCGGCGGCACCGCCACGCTCGACCAGCGCTGGCAGAACAGCTCCGCTACCCGCGTCCTCTACTTGGCCTCAGCCCCGATCGGTGCGGGTTCCGCCTTTGAACTCGACATCCAGGAAACAACCTCGCCCACACAGGCGGCCACCGTGACCACACTCACAGTGACGGCCGCTGCGGCACCCGGCTTCGTGAGCGACCTCGAATGAGCAGCTTCCCCCTCTCCCGGCTCCTGCGCGCCTCAGCGCTGATGCTGACCGGCCCGGCCGCCAGCCCAGACGCGCCTGCCGACACCTGGCTTCCGAACGGCTACCACCTCCGTGTCCGACTTGCCTCTCGGCTCGGTTTCCCCCTCCACCCGTTCGCCGCCTACCGCTTCCCCAGGGAGGGGATCCCCACACGCCTCGCGCTAAGCGACGAGCGCGGCTACCCATGGAGCCTGCCGGCCGTCCTGAGCGCAACCGGGCCGCTGTACTGCTGGCCGTCTGCCGCAAGCGCGGCCCGGTACTGTTACCTCAAAGTTCAGGACGACGGCACCAACCGGATCCGCGCTGAACTCCTCCACACCGCGCTCAACCAGAACGGAACCCCGCGCGTGCTCGCCCGCCGCCGTAGCGCCCCCTACGCCTTCGGCGGCAGCGACATCGGCTGGCTGCGCCTGAGCGGCGACGGCACCGTGACCGGCGCCTTCGCTGTTGATGCAGACTCCCTCCAGCTCGAAGAGCCGCCGGTCGGCCCCCCCACCACCTTCGGCCTGCCGATCCCCTCCGGCCCTTGGTTCGTCGCCGGTGTCGGCGACCCGGTCGGCACCGCCCTGAAACGCGTCGGGGCGGGCGCGCCGAAGCTGTTCGGTCCGCCCGACCGGCCCGGCGCCAACTTCGGCCCGGCCGGCGAAGGCGACGAGATCGACCGCATCAGCGCTTTGCAGCCCATGATCGGCCGCTACCTCGATCAGGCATTCGCCGGGCCTTCGATGCCTGGCACAAAATTGCGGCCGAAGATCACGACCGCAGGGGTCGAGAACCGCGTCGAATTCGACCCGGTGCAAGCACTGCTGATGATGGCGGCCGACCCCGGCATCGCTCGCTACCTCGGCCTCGCAACGGTGATCGGCCAAACCAATCAGGAAGACCTCCCCGAGCTCTGCCTGATCGCAGCGCTGTGGCTGCTGCCGCTCGACCGCCGCCCAACTCCCGACACGCAGCCCTTCCCGAACCAGACCCTCCGCGAGCTGCTCGCAGGCTGCCAGACCCCCGCCTGGGTCTTGGACGCCCTCTACCAGCAGTTCCCAGACTTGAAGACCCAGGCTGCGACCATGCTCACCAAGGCGCGGGCCGCAACCCCCGGCGACGGCTGGGAACTGGTGCCGCTGCTCACGGTGGCGTGCGCCGCCGGACTCGCACCCCCTGACCTCCCCGACCCGCCCGGCCTGAGCGCACCCGGCCAACTTCCAGCCCTACGCGGTGAGGCTCCATCCCCGGGGCGACGCTGGCAGGTCAGCAGCGCTGGCAAACAGTGGGCGCAAACGCTGCTGCTGCCTGATGGTGAGCCGCTCGGGCCCGTCGGCTTCGCCAGGACAGCCCCCGGCACGCCCACCTCACTCCACCGGCTCGGACCAGCCGGCCCAAGCGGCACGGCACGCGCGATCACCCTCCTGCCAAGCTGGTCACCCCAGTTCCAAGCCGCAACCGTCAGCGACCTCGGCATTCCCGCCGACCCCGGCGGCGCCGCCTGGCGGCTCTGGCAAGCCGACGAATGGGGCCGCTGGGGCGGCGCCAGCCACACCTCAGCACCGCCCCCCGATCCAACACCGCCTCCCGCCCCAAGCCTTGAAATCCTCTTCCAGCCAATCCCTCCCGCCGACGCGGCCGGCCGCACCTCTCCCGGGAACCTCGCCATCCGGATCGGCATCCCACACCAAGGCAGTGACCCCATCAGCAAGGACCCGTCCGCGCCCGGCGGCGCCCCCGTCACCATGGCGCGGCTCACCATCGACGGCGGCGCGCCGCTCACGGTCAACGTTCCGGCAGGCGCCGACTCGGTCACACATCGAGAACCGCTCGGCCCCATGGACGTTGCCATGCAACGCACCGTCACCTGCACGGCAACGCTCATCGATGGCGATGGTCTCAGCTCGGCCGCCACCAGCGGCGACTGCCTCGTCAGCGACGGCCGCGCTCACCTGCCGGCCAAGACAGCACCAACCCTCCTGTTCGCCAGCGCCGAGGACGCGACCGGGCAAAGCGAAATAGGCCTGCGATGGCCGGCAGCGGCGTGGGGCTACCGCGTCTACATCGCCGATGAGTCCCGTCTGGCCGGCGCGCTCAGCCTGCCCGCCAGCAATGACCTGCGGTGCCAACGCGCGGCGAACATCTGGCAAGGCTCAAGCAGGCTCACCGATAAGTCGCAATTCACGCTGATCACCAGCACGCCGATCATGGGGGACCCCGACGGGCAGGTCCGGCTCCGCCACCGCGTACCCGGAACCCTCAGCAACGTCCAATTCATCCGCATCGTCCCCGTCACCGCCGCTGGCATCGAAACACCATTCGGGCAATGTGGACTAGTCCCGGTCACCGTCCCCTACGTCGACCGGCCGCTCCCGCCGCGGCTCAGCGTCAAACCGCGAACCGACGGCAAAGCCGGCGTCGCCATCGAAGTCAGCGGCGCCCCCGCCGACCGCCTGCAAGCGCTCGTCCCCGCCGGCCACACCGCAGCCCTGACTGCCCGCCTGCGCCGTACGCGCAGCAGCAACCTTGAGCCGATCTACCTCCCGATCACAAACACCAGCATCCCACTCAATGAAAACGGCCAGGTCTTCGCCGGCACGACGGCCGACGGCCCCCCGGCGGGGCTGACGCCGTTCGTCCGCTACACCTGGATCGCCGAAGCCCGCTACCCCGCCGAGCCCGCCCAACCCCCGGGAACCGTCCCGCCCGCCGGCGGCGACCTCGTACAACCGCTCTATGGCACGCTCGGCGACGCAAGCGAAGGCGCCTGGAGCGACAGCTCACAACCCGCCTCCACCCTCATCACCAACCCGCCCCCGGCCGCACCTGCGGCGACCGCGATCGTCCACGCCGGGGTCACCACCATCACGATCGCGGCGGCACCGGTCGCCGCCCAAGACGCCATCGGCCCCTACCGCGCTCAGGTCTTGCGCCACGGAAGCAACGGCTACCAGCTGATCGCCGACCAGCCAATCCAAGCCACCCCGTTCGCCCTCACCGACTACACACCCAGCGACAGCTACGCCGTCATCGTCATCGACCCGCTCGGGATCTCGAGCCAGCCAACGACCCTCTCCCCAACAGAGCCAGTGACGGTACCCAACCTGATAGGTCTCTCCGCTGCCGCCGCCAAGAACGCTGCCGCAGATTTCCGCCTAAACGAAGTCAGAGGTGAAGGCCGTACTGGGTGGGAAGGGGCCGCCGGGGTCGTCTATCAGCAGAACCCATCAGCAGGCACACTAGCGCTGAAGGGGTCGGTGCTGACGGTGACAGAATACGACGACGCCAACTGAACACGGTCCTGAATTGTTCTGAATGACTTGGAACGAAGGCCGTCGGACAGCAGGGCTCCGGCATAGTGGCGTGATGTCCGTTTCGGTCATGGCGGGTTGAGCCCGAGGGCTGCCAGGGTCCGGGTGGCGTCGCGGGCGACGTGCCGGGTGGCTGCTGCGATGCCGGCGCCGCCGAGCTTGAGGGCACCGATGGCGAGGTAGGGCGGCGATGGCCTGCGGGCCGTTGTCGGCGTGGACTTGGGAGGCGCACGTCGCCGATGACGGTGTCGGCGATGACCGGGCCGACGCCGAAGATCCCGGTCAGGCTGGTTCCGGAGGCTTTCACGCGGCGGCCAGCTTCTTGCTGGTGGCGCGCAGCTGGGCGTCGAGGCGGCGGATGTCGGCGAGGAACTCGGCGGCCAGTTCTCAGCGCGCCGTGGCGACCGCATCCGCTGGCCTGACCTGCTCGAGGATGCGAGCGGCCTGGTCCGTGGAGATCTCCCGCGAGTGACCGCCGGGCACCAGGTCGCACAGCACCGCGTGCGGTCGGCTCGCGGCCTGGTTAGCGAGCGGGCCAGGTCGCGGTGCCGCTTGGCCCACACCCTTGAGAACCACGGCATGGTCCTCGGCGGTCACTGGCCGCGAGGCCGGGGAGCGCAGTGCCGCGACCGCGACCGAGTAGGCGTCGTTCGGGTCGTTCTTGTTGGTGTCCCCGGCCTGCCGCAGCCGCACCCGGGCGGCCAGCTTCGGCGGCACGTCCAACACTCGCTCACCGGCGGCGACCAGTTGCTGCGCGAGCGGGTGCCCAAGCCCGGCGGCGCCCTCCACCGCCCAGGCCCGCTCCGGCCAGGCCGCCGCCCACGCCAGCAGCTGGTACGCCTGGCACGGGCAGGCGCGCACTTGCAGCTCGCCCAGCCGCTCCTCGGATAGCCCGATCGCCACCGCGGTGTGTCAGCCCTTGTGCGGGTCGATCCCGATCATCACTTCCGCCATCAGCACACTCCCGGACCGTTCGCACCGAACCGGAAGGCCACGGCGGGCATGCCTACACAAAACGAGGCGCTCATGAAACCCGGGACGCTTCATCGCGCACTATGTCTTCAGTTGTGGCTATGCGATAGGTTCGGTATGCCTGGTTAGCACTTCGGCGGACGGAAGTGGCGCGTGATGGCCGAGAGACAGGCTTATTTCTTTAAGAGCAACCGTTACCTCCGGTACAACATCGATACCGATCTCGTCGATGTTGGCCCGATCGAGATCTCGACCTACTGGACGAACCTGCCCGCGGAGTTCCAGAGCGACCTCGACGCGGTGGTGAACTGGGGCGACGGCC
>Ga0137390_10000331_pt1 | contig 31269 bp, 38 predicted proteins | sample 15con2h24AmetaG_FD_104937 | JGI IMG/M metagenome (GOLD analysis project Ga0137390, IMG submission 104937) | Vadose zone soil microbial communities from Angelo Coast Range Reserve, California, USA - 15con2h2.4A metaG | ecosystem: Environmental > Terrestrial > Soil > Vadose zone > Saprolite... | reverse complement strand
GTTCTGCCTCAAGAAACGTAGTTATCCCGCATTTTCCTACAATGACCGCTCTCCTCTGTTCCATTGTATCGGGTACACACCGCCCAGGGGTCGAGTCCTAGGCGGATTCCTGCCTGTCCTGGCCCTCATGTCCGATATACCGGCCCCGGGTGCGGGTCGTCGAGACGAATCGACCCCGTTGGCAACGTTCTCGGAGTAAGATACCCTAACCAAATAGGAGCACCGAATGGCAAGAATCGCAACCCAGCTCAGTCCAGATCTTGACGCCTGCCTCGCCGTCTGGCTTTTGCGTCGCTTCGGTGGTCACGCCGACACGCCGCTCACCTTTGTTTCAACCGGAAACAAGCTCCCCAATGACGGTGACGTGATTTACGTCGATACGTCAGGAGGAAAATACGACCATCACGATACGAACGATCCCGTCTGTGCCGCCAGCTTGGTACTACACGACCTGAAGTTGGAATCGGATGAGGCACTAAAGCAACTCGTCGATTTCACGGTTCTTGTTGATCACGGTCTTCTCCTGGACAATAACGTGGGTAGCTTCAATGTCGTCCACGTGATCTATGGCCTCAATAGAATCTTCCCGAACAATCCCGAAAGGGTCGTAGAGCTTTCCGCGAATGTTTTCGACAGTCTATACGCCTACTTATGTGATGACATTGAAGCCGCTGAGGCCTTCAAGAGCGCGATTCACTTCACTACGAAGTGGGGTCCCGCTATTGCCGTGGAGACATCGAACCGGCAGGTCCGATATCTGGCACATTCACAGGGCTTCAAGGTTTTTGTCTTTGTCGACCCCAAGAGTGGATTTCGCGGCTTTCAATCTCCGGGCGCAAGTGGAGTTGATTTCACGGGGACATATGTGCGCTTGAAACGCCTAGAGCCTGGCGCGGACTGGTTCCTCCACGCGAGTAAAGAACTTCTCCTCTGCGGGTCAGCGAAAGCTCCCGACAAGAGGTTAAGCACACTCCCATTGGCAAACCTCGCTTCACTAGTTAGGGTCGAGAGTTAGCGTCGAGGGAGTCTTGCATGCTCGACAAGATTCTCAAGTACCTTGACCCTGCTAAGCGCGAAGGTCTAGAAAATCTAATCAGTCTCACCTTTGTACTCTTAGCGTTCGTTTACGTCACCCTCTTCCTCGGAGATCTGTATCCCCTTCTGAAGTCACTCGTTTCCAAGGATTTCTCAGCAGTCCCTTATCTCGACTACATCTTGAAGTACGGGATTGTCATTCTTGTGCCCGTGATCTATGCTCGCTTCTTCGTATTCGCTCATGATTCATTGGCCACCGGAACCGATAGATTTGCGAGGTTCTTCCAACTGACACTCCCGAGCACATTCCTGAGAGACGAGTTCGGCATGGAACAACGAAAGGCCAATGAACTGTGGTTCAAGATCTTCAACGTGTGGAAGAACAAGAACCATCCCCGAAATCCCCAGTGGTACTCGACCTTTCGGCGAACCTACTCCTGTAGATTCGTCTACCTTCTTCGCAGGTGGCTTTTCAGAGCCGTCATTCTATTTGCGGTGACCTTGGGCGTTGATTCTTGGTACAAGTGGTTCATGATGCGCGAGGCGCTTTTCGATGGCATCTTTCTCGCAAGAGCGATCGTCATCTCGGTATCACTTTTACTTGCCATCATGTTGTCGACAAGCAATCGCGTAGGACGAAATCCTACAGGATGCTGGGCACGTCTTCTGGAAATCGAAGATGGGCACAAAGCATGGCTTGAACAACAGGTCGTCAAACCATCAGGTAAGGATTTTGACAAGGCCTGGGCAATCGCAGATGCTTGGGAAAAGACGTGGAATCCTGGTCCTTGATCGATGACGAACACCTAGTCCGGTCGTAAGCTTCTTGAAGAATTACTGAATCTCGCGGAATTCCGCGCCACCCAAATACTTCATCGAGTCCTAGACTACTGGGTCAGCAGCGAGCAACAAGTTAGTTCCACATTTTCTTTCTATGTCCCGCTGAGCGCAAGTTCAATAGAGATACTCTGCCGAAGAAAAGGCTCACAAATTCTAAGGAAGCGGAGGGAACATGACGAAGAGTCCTTATCTGGTGGAGCATCGACTGCAGGACGTGCTCGCGGCCTTACAGTTCCTGGCCATCTATCCCGACTACGATTTAGACGTAGAAGACTTTCGCAAGAAGATTGCGGCTGATCCGAAAAGTGCAAAGACTTGGAGCGAAGTATTTGCTGACCACCCCGAGTTCTTTCGTCAAAGCGAGCGCCACGGAGACTACTCCTTGGTTCTGCGGCGCGCAAGACCGAAGGATAAAGAAAAAGACGAGCGTCCGCCGCTAAGCTCGTCAGAACTTTCTATGCTCATTGACAGTGCCATAGATCTACAGACGCATGCGCTGGAGATTCGCAAAGACAAGAGAGCATGGCTACCGATCGTGATGACTGGAATTGGCATCCTGGCGGTATTCTTGGGGACAATCTTAGGTGCCATGATTAAGGGCAGGTAGGGAATGCGAGCGCGGTTCAGTCGAGAGCCTAACAACGCCTTGCACCCGACCGCCCACGAGCCTCGCTGCTGCGTTCCCTCCTCGCTTCGCTCGTCGGCGGCGGGTGAAGGCGATCGTTAGAGAGCGCGGCATGCGTACACCTGGACGAGCGGAATGAAGACCATTCTCGATGTCGTGAAGGATCTTCGAGAGTCCGATCCACCATTGACGTATCTACGCAGGGACGAATCCGTGGCCTATGGCAAGTTTCTAAAATCCGAGGTGGTGGACTGGAATGGCAGGACGCGAATAGTTCCGAGTGAAGCACTGAGTCTTCCCGGCAGACCTAGTGACCGCAGTGCCTGCTCGAATACCCAACCGCAAACCAGAAACGCACGGTTAGGCACCCGCCACGACAAGATTTCTGCTACGTATTGAAACTGGGCTATATTTTGGTAGAAAGCGTCAGGAGGCCCCATGCTACCCATCGACTGGAAAACCGCGATTCAATATGCCGGCCTGGTTAAAATCGCCGCGGCGGTGGCTCCATCCGGGAGCTACGGCGAATCTGAACAGAAACAAATCGAGACAGCGGGTTACACATACCGTGAGACGATTTATGGGGATGATTTGGCCACCGACATCAATCCTCATTTGGGAGATGTGGTCTCGTTCGGCTTCCTGGCTGTGTCCGGCATAAAGGAATTGGTGGCCATTATTCGCGGGACAGACACGATTCTGGAATGGCTGCATGATGCATCATTTCTGATGGTACCGTCTCCGATTGCCGGCGCCCATGGCTTCACCGAGGACGGATTCACGGCGGTATATCGTTCTCTGAGAAATGGGCCGGCCAAGGGCACGCTGGCAATAAAGGACGCGATCAAGAATTATCTCGACCCGGGAGCCGCAGCGAGCGTCACGGTCTGCGGGCATAGCCTGGGCGGCGCGCTGGCAACGTTGCTGACACTCGATGTGGGATTGAACACGTCGTGCCACGCGCCCACGGCGTATACCTACGCGAGCCCGCGCACGGGGGACCATATGTTCGCAGGCTCCTACAATGCCGCCATCCCTTCCAGCTATCGAATCGCAAACCGCCAGGATCTGATACCCAAGCTGCCGCCGATTTTGCCCCTTCCTTACGAGCACGTAAACACACGGTACGAACTCAATCCCCCGCCCGATCAGATCAATCCCACGATCCCTTGCATGCACCACCTGACTACGTATCTGTGGCTGATGGGCCAGCTCGCGGGGAGCAGCGCGTACCCCCTCGATGCAGACTGCACAACCGGGGGCCCCGCTCACATCTAGGGCAGAGGAGGGTTCACCGGAATAGCTGCCGTTGAGGTGTAGGAAGGCGTGGACGAGCTGGCCGACGGGACAGGCGGCTCGCAGTGGACGCCGCCATGAGGGCGGCAATCGGTCCGTATTGGAAGCTGCCGCCGATTTTGCCCCTTCCTTACGAGCACGTAAACACACGGTCCGAACTTGAACACAAACCACCAATCGACGGGCTGACCGGTCTTCAATAGGGGAGCAGGACCACTGGCTGGTTGGGCAGCTGGCGAGGCAATGAAACAAAACAGCATGAGAACCGGCAACAGGAAGAAGAGGTACGGCGCCTTTGCGCTCGTCGATGACCTTGGCCTCATGGTCGATTCTCCTCTGGTCTAGCTGGTAGGTCTGTACTGGGCGCTTTGACGTTCTCCCTAAGTAGATTCGCCAATCGGGCGCTCTCTCCTAGGTCAACCATATTAATTCAGATTGTGAGCGCAAAGCGACGGGCCCCGAGTTGTCTGCCAGCTGCTATGACACACAATCGGCGCCTAGAGTCTGCGCCTGGGCCATGCCAGGCGCAGACTCTCCCTTTACTCTTAGGCTTATTTCACGGGGCCCTCACGGGCGGTGCCGGTGGCGGAGGAGGTGGCGGAGGAGTTATGCGGGGCGGAGTCGGTGTAGGGGTCGGAGTAGGCGTGGGGGTTGGAGTAGGCGAAGGGGTCGGGCTTTGAAAGACCGCGTCCGAATATGCCTCGACTCCGGAAGCTGTGAGGAGCAGCAAAAACACCGCTAACACGAAACCACGCATTGCAAACCTCCCGTCAACACGCTGTGTCCACTGCTATCAATTTCATCTTAATCGAATCGAGCATCCGGACTAACTCGCTCCTTTCTGACTCTTCGTTAGCCTAGAGTTAATCCCAATGTTTGGAAGCGTAAGAAGAATCCGAGCTGTTTGTCAACGCTTTCCTGCCCTTACTGCGTCTCTTGTCGCTGGAATTGTGGAATCGTGAGAGGAGACTCACAGAACTCTATCGATCCAGAGAAAAGGCGATTGGTCAAAGCACCTTCCATGATGATCCCTCGATGGAGTTCAGCTTAAGTCTCAGTTTGTCTCTATATGCTCGTACCAGAGATAGATGTTCGCCTAGGCTCTTCATCTCGTATTTCCAAGCACTGTCTTTATCTGTCTCAATCTTCAGAATTGCGGCGGACGCGGCATCGGCAAACTCCGATATTCCGAGAAGTCTCAAACGCGTCACCAACCCCGCCCAGTGTATGGACTTGAACTCTGGCAGCGATGGTTGATACGCGACGTCGCCAACCACGACTCGCCATAGCAAGACCCCCACTCCGCGCCGCTCGTCACTACTGATACCCGGTGCCGCTAGCCGTTCGGCCAAATAGTCCACCTGATTCAATCGATATTCGAACTCCGAGGCGACCTTGATCAGTTCCTGCTCTCGAATCTTGCTCAATTCTGCCTGGTGCTGCCGTTCTGTATACACATGGCCCAAGCCAGAGATAAGGACCGATCCTAGGAGAAAGAGGCCAAAAGGAGAGTTCAGAAACTTCCAAGCTTTCGACCTTCCGTTCGGTTTGTCTGGCTCAAGTTCTGATCTGATACGCGTTCTAAGCTTCTCTTCGAGCACCAGTTCTTGAATCTTGTCGTCACTTGGCAGGCGGTTCTGTTGCTGCGCGTCCATGTGGTCCTCCGATCAGCCGGTGGTCGGCTCCCCGAAAGTGACCTACCCATTCATCAGGCTGTCACGCTGCAGCTGCTTCGGCGGCCTTATCGACACGCCGCGTGATCCGCTTCCTGCAGACCGAGATAATCTACGGCTATGAATTTGCAGGCGAAAATTGTCAGCCAGCTGGCGGAAGAACTCAAGCTGACTTGGTCATTCAACTACTGTTGTGCGGCACTTCACCTTTGACGAGATAGTAGCGTACCATTGCCCATGGCGAAACTCCGGGTACCACGTGAACAAGTGGAGAAGATGCTTGTCGAGCGCATTCGAGCAGGTAGAGACCTAGACGCGAAGGCAGTGCTCGCGGAGAGCACCTGGGGATTCCGCGACTGGCTCCATCTCTTCGAGACATGGCGCGTCGACACAATCGCCGCACTCGGGTGCCTATGAGGGGAAAGACATCGCACTGGAGTTTCAGTTTGCCACGGAGACGACGGAGCGCTCGTCCCCGCAATACACGTTCGAGTATAGGAAGCCAGCCACTCGTCGGGGAATGGAAACACTAGAGACCCTGATTGACCGTTTGCCGCTCGCCATCTCGGAGTCACCGGATGCCGATGGGATCGAAAGCCTCCATCCCGAGATTCTCTCAAGATGCCGAACGTTGTACGCTGGCGCCGAGTATGCCGAGGCGGTCGAAAAGGGCTTTAAGGTCGTTCGAGATCGGCTCCGCTCTTTGACCGGCTACGAAACTGGATCTGACGCGTTTGGAAAGGGGGAACTCTACATAAAAGGAGCCGCAGCCAAACACGTCGACGGCGATTTCCAAAATGGCATGAAGTTTCTTGCCATGGCGATTGATCGTTTTCGAAACGAAAAGAGCCACACCGCGGACGGAAACATCAGCGACCCAATCCGCGCTTACGAGTATCTCCGCCTCAGTAGTCTAGCCATGCAGCTCTTGGACGGAGCGGTGATCCGCTAACCGTCGTCACCAGCCCTACTTGTTGGCACTATTTCTTAGTCAGACCATCTGCCATACGGTTTAGGGGTAGCGCTGGTCTACGAGGTAGCCAGCTCTCCCAAAGCATGCGTTTCCATAGCCATCTTTGTGCGCTTTCAGCTGCGTGGACATCCGTAGTCGGCGGAACTGTTTTCCGCAGTACGAACACTCAATGACATAGATAACCGAGCTACGGCGGACACCAAAGGCGCTCCTCGATCCGAAGCCGGATTGCCGTCCCGATCCGAAGGGCTTACTAAAGTACGTCTTATCGCTATACTCGCCGGCCTTTGCCAGCTCTACTGGATGCCGCGGTTCGAAAGTTTCGTTCAATACTTCAATCGAGGATATCTTCGTGTTAACGAAGGACTTCACACCCGGGCCGCTGTCTCGCCCACCCGTTTGGTCATATACATACAGGTATTCTTGGCCCGCGCCGTCTTTCCTCCGCTTATAGACGAGAGAGTACGGCTCTACCCGGCGCCCGACGCCATCGTAAGTCACCGCCAACAGCTTCAAGCCGCTGCCTGCCTCTAGGATTGGATTCCGTAGTCGCGCAGGAAAGAATGCCGATCGGCCGTACCCGGTAGTCAACTCGCCGAACAGTTCCTTGATGCTCTCGGTGAACCATGCGACCGCTTGTTCAAATGCAATCAGGCTCCCAACTGGCGCCACAATGTACTTGTCCCAGGCTGCACGAAATACCTGGAACGGCAGTCCCAGTAGTAGTTCACTGACGACCCCCGGACTCGGCTGGAAGATTGTTTTCCTGAGAAAGACAGACACAATCTCGCCACGATCGACAGCGAGCGCACGATTAATGAAGATCGAATAGACGTAATCGTAGAGATCAAAGGAATACCGCCGCTGCAACAGGCATTTTAGCTTCGCCGCGAGCATCTCCTCTAGCTTGAGGCATCTCAGCGAGGCGGTGCAGACCGCAACATCGGAGTATGGATGAATAAGGTTCCGCGATTGAGTCGGAAGAAAGATCTTATCGAACTCCGTGATATCCATCCGAATACTGATGACGATTGTTTCGGAATTCCCATAGAAATCCTTGAAGTAAAGTCTTGCCTGGTAGATCTTCCGGGAACGATCCCGATCACTGAGTTGCTTCTCCTGAATCTTATTGCGATCCTTCTCGAAGACTATGCCGGCCCCTTGCTGAACAACGTCACATACCTTATTTAGCTCTTCCATGAGCGCTTCCTCGCTGACAGCACTCTCGGTCGCAAAATCAAGATCGTCAGAAAATCGCGTATTCTCAAAATACGCTTTGCGAAGCCCATTTCCCCCTTTCAAGATCAAAACATCCTTCAGCGGGCTCGCCGAGTAGATTCCCATTAGGAGCCACCCAAAGACGTAGTCGCGCTGAACATTCGACGTATGAATCGCGAAGTCCCTAGCTTTGTCCTCGATTTCTTGCTTGGTGATCATGGTGACAGTCCCCACAAATCATACTCCGCCTCGCCTATGGAGCTCGGCAATAAGCTCTGCGATAAGTTGACAGCTAGCCGCACACAGTAAGCACAGTTAGAGATGTCGTTGAGGTCGGTCTGGCGCTATGCTCCTGCGGACGGCGTAAACCCGTTTCTCCCTTGCGACGCTAGGAGGCGACCAATGAAGGTCCCAGTCCGCTTCGTCCTGGCCCTGTTCGAGGATGTTAACCGGAGCGGCGATCGGTCCATATCGGAGATCCCGGCTAAAGGTGCCTGATCATCCCGGTGCGTGCGAGAGGAGATCGCCCATGATGGAACAATTTATCAGCTGTCGCTTTGCGCTCTTGATCGGACTCATCCTGCTGGGGACGGGATGCGCCAATATCACGACCTTAGACAGACGCACCGAGTTGCCGGCAAGGGCGGCAAAAGAGCCAGAAGGGCTGGCGATTCATTTGGACGCGAAGCAGCGCCTTGTCTTTTCAGGCCCGAGGGGCGTGTGTGCAGAACCCAGTCCCGACGCCCTCTCGGCGGTGGCATCGTCGTTCGGCGCTGGCATTTCCGTCCCGAGCCAAGGTGCCGGTTCGGTCGCGCAAGCCTTGCAGGAGAGTGCGGCCAGCATCGGACTCCGGACACAGTCGATCACACTGATGCGAGATACGCTTTATCGAATCTGCGAGGCGTATCACAGCAAAGCGCTGAACGAGACAGATGTGATCCAGATGCTGCAGCGATCGCAGGACCTCACGTTGGGTGTGCTCGCGATCGAACAGTTAACGGGGGCCGTGGTTGCTCGACAGGTCGCCCTCGGCGGCGGCGCGAATGCGTCGGCATCCGCCAACCTCGCCAACACGAAGGCCTCCCTCGACAACGCGCGGCAATACGAAGCGAACAGGCAGAACGATTTGGAGACCGCGCGAACCAAGCGGGACAACGACCAGGCCGCGCTTACTAAGACCGGCGTCGACCTGAAAACATTGACGGACATTCCGGAAGCGAATCGGACCCCTACTCAGAAAGCGGACATTCAGCGCCTGAGCGATCTCCAATCGAAACAGGATGCCCAGGTCAAAAATGATCAAGCCGCGGTCACCGCCGCGGAGCAGAGTTACAAGGAAGCTCAGGATGTCACGAAAAAGATTGCCGAGAATTTGAATGGTGCGAACACAAGCGCGACAGCTGCGGCGAATGGGTTCGGCAACTTCGCGGCAGCCATCGACCGAAGCAGCCCTATCGACAAGGACACCGCCAAGGCGGTGGCTGATGCCGTAGACCGCATTGTTGCGAGGGTCGTCAACAAGGGCCATCTCACTGACACCTGCATTAACCTTCTGTCGCGGTACGCGCAGGACCCGAAACAGTTCGTAGAGGCGGCATTCAAGGTCGTCGAGACGCAATGCGTTTCCATCATCGCAGCCGATCTCGAGGTGTACAAGAAGCAGGGCACCGCTGCGACGACAGGGCCGCTAGGGCCCATGACTGTGGCGCCCCTGCCGCCGGCGACACGCTGACCGTTGCTTGCGCGCGGTGATGTCGACGTTCGCAGTGAAGTTGGCGAAGTCAAGTCGCAGACGGTGACGGCACATCCGGTAAAGAGAGAGTGTTCGTTTTCGTGACCGCGAGCACGAGGAACCTATACGCGTTTCCCCTTGCAACGCTAGGAGGCGACCAATGAAGCTCCCCCCAAGCGCCGACCAGGCTTCCTGCGATCGCCGCTCCGGCCAGGTGATTCCAGGTGGATCTCGGCTCATTCATGTGGCACGCTCCGTCAGATGTAGTACCTGAATTGCAGTGGCGGAACAGAACGGCGCGGCCCGGCGGTAAGAATCTCGCCGACCTCGTCAGCGAATCGCAACGTCACTGGAAGTCCGTCGGCAAAGATGCATGAGTTGTAGTTGACCTTCGTAAGCGCAAGGACATCGCGCAACACAGTCTCGATCGGAGCTGTACCCTTGCCCACTTGGACCATCAGCGGGTTGGGGACTTCCCGCCCCGGATACGTGCGAAGCCGCGGAATGTATCCGCGAGTCCAGAGGTATCCAGTTCGCTCATCACGGATGTATGCCAATCCGCGAAGGATCGGATGGCCGCCTTTGCGGAAGAGCTTGACGTCGTGGCCGAATTAGACGACGTTCGAACCTTTTTGAGCAGAGAGGCCGATCTACCCTCCCTATCCGACCTACTTCGAAAACACCTCCCCGTTGACGACGAATCCGCTCAAGAGGGAGCAATCGCATGATGACAGAATGGTTCGACAGGCTCCAACGTGAATCATCGAATACCCCTTATCTTACGTTTCTTCTAACCATAGCAGCATCGCGCCATGGTGGCAGACCGCGAAAATTGTCTCTTCGGACAACTTTGCCCGATAGACGTGAACAATGCGTGGATAAAGCCTCGAACGATCCTTCCGATTTCACCTTATAACCTTTACAGCATCTGCCGGCATGGTATGAAAGACACATATTAGATTTATGGCGACACTGAACGAGCACATCACCCACGAGGCTAGCAACCCGTGGATTTGTATCTGTCACAATCAACCCGACTATTACGGATTCTACCCGTGTGAAAGGGAAGGCAATGAAGTCGAACCAGTCGAAGGCTGGCAAGGTTTGTACGTCTGCGGAGACTGCGGACGAATAATCAAAGCTAGCTCACTAGAGATAGTAGGTTTGCGAGGCTCAACGAACTCATAAGAAAAAGAGACTCCCTAGGCAACCGCACTGGCCAATATAGCCTCGCACAACTTGTCGAGACTAGCGGGTCGAATACCATCCTCAAAGGCGAGTTGAAGCTTCCTGCCGATCTGCAGGCTGTTTTTCTGGAGCCCACCTGGGTTCCCATACGTAGTGTTCGCCTTGTTCTCGTATCCCTGTAGCTTGTCGTGCGGGATCTCTCTTTTTACTACTTCCGAAATCCTGTCCGGCCACGCGACAAAACGGGCGCCCCACACCGTATCCGTCGGATACGGCACCGTCTTATCACCTCCGAGGATCGCGAAGAGTCTTTCATTATCGCGTTTGTGGTCTGCTTGGTGCTCTGTGTCATCACCATCAGCGTCGAAGATAGTAAAGACGGGAATACCAAGCTCCTGTGCTATCGCGAGCGGCTGCAAGAGATGGCTCTTTCCGTTCACTGGCACCACGTGAAGACCTTTTTCTCGAAACTGTTTCCACCGCCCCGTTACAATCATCCAACTAGTAATAAACGCCAGGTCTTCGAGACCTTCGACAAGTACGAGATTCTTCGTGAAGAACAGTTCATTCAGGCTCGGCTGCAATGCCTGATGTAACTTTGCCCCGACTCCGGAGGGCTTTGTCGGCTTCTCGCCCGTCACGGTTGCCATCTTTGCCGCAAGATCCTCGAACGTTAACTGTTTGCATCGTGACTCTTTCGTCGACGGGTCGAAGCGGATTAGTCGAACGCCTTCGAAGCCCTTCCCCGTAATAAATGCGGGATCGTGTGTTGAAATGAGAACCTGAGCATCCTTCACACTCAGTTCCTCGAGCACCGAAGCCAGATGCCGAACCTGCGGAGGATGCTGATAAAGCTCCGGCTCCTCGCACCCTAACAACAGGCGCGGGATATCTTTGTCAGAACCGGCAGTAGCTAGCACCTGAAGAAGCGCGAGGAGATAGGAACGTTGAAAACCATGGCCCAACCTAGCAAGGTTGCCTTGGAATCCACCCTCCCCAAACGATGTACGAGCCATGGGCTGTTCAATCTGAACCGATTTCTTTGATTCCTGTTGCCAAGCAAGACTAACCGACGCTCCTGGATGAGCCCATGCGCCAAGTCTCTCCGACAGGCTCTTCTCTAGTTCTCCTAAAGCGCCTTGATTCTTTTCGAGAATTTGCCCATACTCCATCTCTGTTTTCTGTTGTAACTCGCGTATCGAATCGTCGAATTTTACCTTCAGTCGAACGGTTCTTGCCAGTAGTTTCCCCAACGAAGTGTTTTTCGCTTCGGTCTGCTCAGTCGTTACATCCTTCACCGCAGGCACGTAGACCCACTGAATATATTTCTCGAGTCGATTGGCGCCGCGGGTCACGCCATAGAACTGGTCTTCGCTGGGGATAGGCACGGCGAGTTCAGAATGCGCCCCCTCGTAAGTCCGCAGCGCTTCGATCATTGCATCCTTCGACCCTGATATTGGCAGACTAGTGTGCTTTTCTCGGAGTTGCTGGTAAATGGCCTTCAGTTCGGCAACGGGCCTCCTATCACCCTCCGCTTGAAAGAAGGGACGCAACTCTTCCATCCCGAGCCGTAGCCCATACTGTTTCACCTCCGCTCGGTTAGTCGCCGAATCAAACGCCGCAACAGCGGAGACAATCAGTTTCTCCTGACGAAAGTAGTCCTTGAAGTCCTCTTTGGCAGTATCGCTCAAGTCAGTGAACATCACTGTGATGCGAACGGGATCCTTAGTATTCTTCTGATGGAAATCTTCGGTCGACAAACTCGTAACATCAGTGCTCGCATTATCCGTTTCCCGAAAGAAGATGTTGAGGGCACAGAGGACTGTCGATTTGCCGCCACCATTTGGCCCGACGAGAGAGGTGTACGCGTCGAAATGAACTGTCTCGTCTCGAAAGGATCTAAGATTTTCGATCCTCACCGACTCGATTTTCATAGTCCCCCGATTCTACCTCGCCCGCCGTGCTAGGCAATGATCGGCCGAAGCGACGTAAATCTCGCCGGCCACTTTGTTCAACTTGTCGGGCCAAAGTAGATGACATTCGAACTTTTTTCGCCCATGGCGACGATACCGACTCGTTACCGGCCCGGCAACGGGCGTCGGTACCGCAGCTGCCTTACCGCGAGCGTATTAGGAACCTCCTGCGAGCTCTGGGTGTCCTGCACCAAGAAGCGTAGCCATATCTCACACCTCTGCTGGTCTTTCTCAACATGGCGGTCCGATGATCTTTCGGTTCGGCTACCAAGGAAGATACCTCGCCCACGATCAGCGATGGGCAACTTACAGCTACGTAAACACCCCGCCGCTTGACAAGCTTATCGGACACGCCTAGGGTTGGCCCCCACTGACCTACCTCATACGCCCTGGCTGGAGGACACTCATGAGACGATGCACTTCTCGCCTCCTAGGTAGCCTGGGACTCTTCGCTCTAGGAGCGCTCGTAACGCCCGCACATGGCGATACCATCTTCAGCACTTTCGGCCCAGCGAACAGCTACAACGTCGCCGCCGTCGACGTTTGTGCCGGAGCCGGTTGCTCGGGTTCTTTCCAGAGAGTTGAGATCGGGGCCGGCTTTACAGCCCCCACCTTTACACTCCTTGGCGGTCCATTTGCGCTTGATTCGATCTCTTTAGCCCTGTCACAATTGACCCCAACACAGCTAGCGCAGGCGGGTCTCCCAAGGGTGCCAAACGAGGTCAGTGTCTCACTCCGACTCGACAGCGGGGGACTTCCCGGACCAATCCTCGAAACATTCACCTTCAATGGCGCGCTGGGACCGTTCGGCAGCACGCTGAATCCGCCACTGGTCGCTAGTTCCCTACTGCGTCCGATTCTCGCTCAAGGCTCCACATACTGGGTCACTGTATCGACACCGGGCTCCCTCGGGCGCGTCGAATGGAACGAGATCGTGGGCCCCCCCACACAGGGGAAGTATGCAGAAAAGATTAATTCGGATGCCTGGCGCGCTCCTCCGATCGGCGCCCTCACTGCTACTAGCGTCAGCGGGACGCCGCTAACGAAACAAGACGCCTTTGCGGCCGTGATCAGCGGCGCCGTCAGTCATCCTTCCGTATCAGGTGCTCAAATATCAACTACCTTTCAGCCGAACTTTGGCTTCACATTGGCCGCTGCCGCTAGCCTAGGAGGATTTGATCACTTCAACTGGTATCAGATCGCCGAGATATATCCGGGTCTCTTCTGTACTACCGATGGCTCCGGGAACATCCGCCTACCTGTCGTGTCACCTTTTAGGGATCCGCCAAACGGTGGCTGCAATGGCCAGCTAGCCGACAACCTTCCTTTCTATTGGGACGAAGGGCTCTTGTCAGGATTTGACCTGCGAGCTAACATTAGCAATGTCTTCGGGGACGTAGACTGTTCTCGTACTCCTCCCAACCCCGATAATGCCTTCATACTCTGCTTTCAGGATCTGCCAGAGGATAAATTCATTGGCATCACACCCTTCGGCGACTATATGCAATTCTATACGTCACTCGTCGGCGTCAGGTCGGATGGAACCTGGAAGCCACTAGACACCTTCACGTGGAAGAGCGACTATAGCCGTGGCCACGGCGGAATTTTGGCGCGCAACTTAACCCCTGTTCCGGGTGCGACAGGAAGTGTGTTTGACGTACAAGAGTTGCCAAACGCACTGGACGTTCCCCCCGATGTACTTCGCCTGTGGAGGGAGGATGGCGGTATCGTTCCCAATGTGTCCGGTGTTCCCGGGCCCCCAACGATTGCCCTGCTCGGCACAGGGCTGCTATTGATATGTGTTGTTAGTCGATGGGCTAAGAGGCGCTCATGAAGAGGAGGCACCGCCCCATCGCATCGGCGCGCAGAAGTAGAAGAAGCTGACAAAGAAACGCCCGGTGCATTTCTGCACTCGGGCGTGTTTTTTGCGGTTCGGCCGCCTGGAACAGCTCTCGCCTACACTCGGCCAGTGGCACTCCCGCTAACGTCAGCGACGCTATCCTTGGTAACACATGAGCGACCACGGCCGTAGCAGCTCTAACGATGCCGCTCAACCGCTCGTTCCGTGAAGCCGCCCCTCAGTGTAATTTGTAATTCCATACTATCTGTTCCGAGACACACGAGCAATAAGTAGAATGGAATTTCACCTAGCTCTATTAGCTCTTCGGTCCGCCTGCTGCTCGGGGTGATCGCCTATGACCTCGGCAATCTGCTGCGCCAGCTGGCTCTGCCCGTCGCCATCCAGAGTTGTCAATGCGCCCGCAACCGCTTCCTCTGCTTCGGTACTTGTCGTTCGCGGCGGTTTCAGCAGGATCAGCCACGCCTCCGAAATCAAATGAGCAACAACCCCTCATCTTCCGCGAAATGACCAGACAGCAGCAGCCTTCCTCCGTCAATGTTGGGCGGGTCCAGAATCAGATGCGTTCTCACTCCAGGAGCTGGACTACTTACCGTTCCCTCTGTAGTCCCCTTGTGATACTGCTCTCCATGCTGATAGAAATAGTGCCCGACGATAGTGTGCACTATTTCCCCTAGACGCAACTCCAGAACACCCGGTTCGGTTGAGCAAGTGCCTACTGGGAAAGTGAACGAAAGCCTCGCGTTCGGATGAGCTGCATGCCATTCCTCGCCGCGTTGCCCGAACTTCTCAACAACACAATGCTGGATCACACTATTCCCCTTGCTGCCTACTGCGTCACGCACGATAGCGGGCTGATAGAGTATCGCTCCGTGTACTTCTTTATTGGGATGACTCTTGAAGTACAGCTCGATCCACTGAAGTACATCAGGTATAGCAATAGTCGTAGGCAATCGCAGCAGAAGTTCATTGAGTTCGTTTTTCGCCTTACCGACACCGTGTCGCGCCAGGTTCGCGCAGGCTTGCTCTACTCGACTCAACACATTTGCCGCTTCATTCTGATGGTAGGGTGCCAGAATCAGAATCGAGTGCGAGAGGTAATCTGAATCTAGTTCGGTGCCTTCAACAGCAAGCGGCGCCAAAACAAAGTACCATTGATCACCGATTTCTCTTTTGACGGGACCAGCTGCGATCGCAGAGACGGACTTCGACAATTCTCTATAGAGCGCGTCCCAATCGTGAGCTTCAGGGTAACGCCCCCTCGCAATGATGTGAGCTGAAAACGAACGTACACCGGCGCCCTTAGCCACCTTTAGGAGTTGGTCTTTTGTCTTTTGCGCGTACTGTTCGAACAAGTCACCGTGTTTCGATAGTTTGAGGCTCTTGAGCGACAAGTTTCTCTTAGCTGAATTACCGTGTTCAATTGCTGCGTCGTAACCTGGATGGGCTTCTCGAGCTGGCACGACCTTATAACTTGCGTTGGCCAAATAGCTAAGACTCAGAATCTCAAACAGCGCCCCCCGTGTATTATTCGCGCTCTTGTGTAAGCGTATAGTTTGTACTTTTCTGGCAAGCCATGCCGGGTCAATCATCGCAATCCGTTCAAGTGCCTCGCCGAGTGTGTATAGCTCAGAGGTCGCTATGGCGTCGCGTCGATGCCATGCTCGGCGGATCGGGTGAGCTCCGCCTATCGACAACCAGTGCTCTCCGAAGTGTTCCACGATCCGCGCAAGGCGTTGGTCCAGCTCATCGTCGTTGCCAATCACATTGCGCCGTCCGAGACTCCATTCACCCATGACAGTTCCTCACTGAGCCAAAGGTGTCATCTGGATCAGAGCTCGCCAGGCAGGTTCCGGGTCTTCCTTTCATCTACTCTCGGTCTGTTACGCGACTCAGGAGCTATATCGCTCTTCTGCGCTTCCTCTTTTTCTCTAAACTCAGATGGTACTGATGGAATTCGTCATCATCGAACTCGTCATCGAAGTGTCCGTGATTAAACGCGCGACCTCTACGATACGGACCATAGCGCCGCGCGAACTCTCCCTTGAATCGATAAAGTGTCTCAAATTCATCCATATTCTTGCTTTCCCGTCCGAAACCTGGCTGCCAAGGCCGGCGACCGTAGGGGTCAAATGCAGTCGATCTACCGCTACGGTAGCCAATCACGATTTCACCACTGAAGTCGACACCTCGCGGGTCCGGCATCAAAAGATACCCGTCGCCAAAGGAATTCCATTTCGACTTCGATATGTATTTGTCCGGATACAGCCATTCCTCTTTCGCCGCGGCAATGTAACGCAATGCCCTACTTTTGATGATGAAGTTGATTTCACGGACTTCTTGCTCGCTCAGATGACGTAGCGTTTGAATCTCCAAGAAGTTAAACATTGCGCTCCGCCAAGGGTTAGGATTCGGACGAAGCGCGACTTCGGACTGATACGGATTTCTGACCCACGACAGATTTGTGAGTACTAGGATCTTCTCCATGGATAGTGGAAATATTGTATGGGTCCCGTGAAACTCTATGTCGGGATCGTTGTACTCTCGGCACCACATCGACCGAGGGCCACAACGCCTGTTGTATACCGTCACCGGATGGTCAGAAATGATGAACTTGGTTTCCGCCTGAGACGCATCCGCAATAAGCCAAATACATTCCGTCCAGATCGCACAGTGCAGTTGCCGAAGCCCGACCATGTAACGGAGAGTCGCATTGCGGTCTGTCGTACGAACCTTACTACCCAGCCAGGCTAGGCCTTTCGGCGTCCGGAGTTTTTGCGAACTCATGTACATCATCATGTTCTGGAAGGCCTCGCCGTTCACGGACGGATGCGCAAACCTTGCAAAGTAGTCCACGGCGTCATGGCCCTTAGAGTCGATGGTGCCGAACAGGAGCTGCTCAATTTCCGTTGATTCTTGAGAGCCAAAGCGGGTCATATAGAGATCTCGTTCGACAAAGCAATGCTTAAAGCCGAGCCGATAAACAGCGTTCTTGTGATGGATATGGCCGCGCGAGTCGGTAGCCGTCTCAGGCTTCAAGTGGAGGTAAAACAGCTCCCGGTCTTGCTGCCCCAGCGGCAGAAATCTCTTTTGGTACCACACAGGAACGTAGTGATTATTTCGATATTCACTCGACATACTAAGTCATTCTCAATCTTTCAAGTTCTCTATGTACTTCGCTTCTTCCTCGCCATGAAGGACACTTTGACCTCTCCCTTGACTGACTTCTTCGCGATGAAATCGACGCGTTCACCCGACTTCGTTTTGAACTTGACCTCCGTAGGCGCTTTGATCGTCTTACGAGCGGTGAAGTCAACGTGATGGCGCTTGGGCTTTGCCATGATGACTAGACTCCTTTCATTGCGAGTTCTTTGTGCAGTGCTTGCGGCTCCTCTGGATCTCGAGTCTCCTAACGAACCCATGCCGAGGCGGCAGGCTTCACGACGTCATCAACTCCAACGCAAGATGTGACGCATAGCCAGAGCAACCAGGCCTGCCGGAAAGCCTCTCAGGAGCAGCCAAAAGAGAGCACAGCCCATGCCGCTTTGTTAGCTTTTCACCTTTGCATTGCCAATTGGGGTGGTTCTCTACTCGAGAGTCCCGACTTGTTCGTAGTACTCAAGACACAACTTCTGACGCGAGATCTCGTTAACCGTCTGCCCGAGAGTCGTCCAGTCGAGGATCAGGCGCGCATGACTCTCGCGCTGCACGTTCCACAATTGCTTAACGCTACGCACTTGCAGTGCTGGCACGGTTCCGCTTGAGATGATGTTTTGAAGCGCTCGCTGTCGCTGACAGAAGAATGTGTTGTATCGGTTCATGAAATGACTGAGTTCGGCACACAATGACACAAACCCCTGTCGACCCGTCGTCGGAAGGCGGTCACCGAGGCAGCCGACCCAGCATCGGAGTGTTTCGATCTGGTCAGCGTCGTAAAGCAGTGGCGTCTGACTCCGCACTTCCGGACAGAGTCCCGCCTGCTCCACGGCGTGGAGCAGCGTGTCTGAGTATCCGTGAGCAAGTGAGTGCTTGATTCGTGCAACGATTGAAGCGATACGGGGAAGGGCGTCCCGTCTCGCCCGATGTAGGCGAATCGACTCAATGCTCTGGGCCAGCCCGCGGCAGACAGGACGGTAGAGAGTGACGGCGACGACGAACGCGAGATAGAACGCCACGCCGACCACTCCCGCACGTGGCCAGCCCAGGTCCTGCTTCAGCAACGCGAGTGCCGCGATCATGACGGATCCGAGCGGCAGCAAGTAGTCCTTGACGATCTGCCAATGTGAACCACCATCTCCGTTTGTCAATTCACGGGTTCCGCCAAAGATGTTTCTGAGCGCTTCCATCTGGTTCTGAGCTCCACGTCGACTTCTCATGTGCGCCTCCCATGGCTCGCCTACTCGAAACCCGAGAATTCAACGGGTGCGAGAATACTGACCAGGGCAAGAATGGCGAGAATCAGAAAGATGATTGTCATCAGCATCAGCGCTCAAACTTTGGCAGTATAGGCGGCACCACGGGCTCTCCGAGCCGTTCGCGCTCGCGGAGTCCTTGTACCGCCTTACGCATCGCTTCGACCTTTGTGTTGTCTCTGAGGCACTCTCGCAGCGCATCGTCGGTGGCGTTTTCGAGCGCCGCAATTGATGAAAGACCGGCCCGAAGCAGGGCCTGATAGTCGGACCGGTCAAAACGATTCCCAATCTCGCCAGCTAACTCAACGATCTCGCCAGGTACACCTACGGTGAGACGCGCGAGGAGGCGAGCGCCGCGGTCCCCAAGGTGCAAATCAGGATGGAGCAACTCCGCAACCCGAATCACCGTGGGCAGCAGATCACATGTCCGAGCCGCGACCGAGCGAATCGGTCCAGCTGCGCCATCGAATTTGCCCCCAAACTGCGTCATCGTGTCTTCGATTCTCGTCATGGGCCAATCCGTGATCCACAGGAGGCAGGCCGCCGCCTTCTTGGCCCGCAACGTCGCCTCGACAACGTCGTCCACATTCCGATGGAGACTGCTGAGGACTGAGGGAGCCACCTCTTGCCGCATGAGCTCACTCGTCCAGGCTCCCGGCTCCTTTTTCGTACTCTTTCGATTGATCGGGAAGAGCACCCCGTCCAGCTCAACAGTGATCTGGGACGCCGCGATCAAAGTGGTCTCATTGATTGATTCCGGAGTTGCCGAGCGAAGACCACCAACGAGACGCACAACAGACTCGACTTCGACGCCAGCGCCCGCCAGCTGACCAAGCGGTGTAATCCGGTAGCCCCCAGCGTGGTCGCGGTCAATCAGTTGGTGACTTTCGAGATTGGCGAGCGCTTCCTCGATGTGCCGGCGGTCCCAAGTCCAGTGATCAGCGCCGAGCCGTTGCTGAAATGCACCAAAACTAGAATCGAGAAACTCGATAACCTCGTTAGATGCCAACGCATGCGCGGCCGTACGCTGAGCCGCGACGATCACCCGGATGACAAGGGAGCGGAGGTCTGTTTCGCGAGCAAGGAAGCGTGACCGGATGTTTTCTGGTGCGCCGCGAACATAGCGTTCCCAAAGGACATACTCGTCTCGAGGTGTTGCCGCCAGGAGGAATGAGGTACCGCGATTGGTGAAGCCGAGGCGGCCGGCACGGCCGACCATATTCTTGTATTCGGCCACGCTGTAGGGCGTGTCGGGTGGATGAGTGAGGCCAACGACTATCACCGCTTCCGCCGGCGTGTTGATGCCCATCGCAAGAGTGGTCGTCGCGGCGATCACGCGCAGCTTTGTACCTGGGCGCCGGAAATGGTCTTCTACCACTTGGCGCTCGCTGCGGTCCAAATCCGAAATATGGAACGCGACACCACCAGCGAGGGCCTGACGAAGCGCAGCAGAGGCCCCGGAAGGATCGCCCGTGGGCAAGTCCTCGATCGCCTCCCGTGCCGCCGCGAGGCCAAGCTCGCGGGCGAGGTACCCCGCGCAGCCTCGAGCCTCGCCTCGTGTTTCCCGAAAGACGATCACCTGCTTGCCTTCACTCACGAGCCTACAAACGAGCGGAATCACCCAGTCCTGGCTTGATCCTTTACCCCATTGCCGCTGAATGAAGGATTCGACGACGCGCTCGGTTTTGCTGGGGTCAAGATATCGAAAACTACCGTCCGCCTGAAGGATGCCTTCTTCGAGAGGCACCGGACGCTCATCACGTCTAAGCAAACGGGCTCCCAGCCAGCGTTCCAGTCCGTTGGTGTCGCCGATCACCGCCGACAGCGCGATCAATTGCGGCTCGACGCCGTGTCGCGCTTGCATTCGAAGCACCGTCAACACGAATTCGAGGTTCGCACCACGTCCCTCATCGGCGATCATCTGAACCTCGTCGACGACGATTGTTCCCGTCTGACGCAGCAAATGCGGGGCACCCGCGATCAGCGCCGCAAACTTTTCGTAGGTCATGAGGCACATGTCGTACTGCCCACGCATGAGGGCCGGGATATCATCCGTAATTTCGCCCGTTGCTCTAATTGTTCGCACACCGAACTCACCGTACGTCCGCGAGAAATACTGATGCTTATCGTTCACGAGCGCCTTCAAAGGCAAGAGGAAGAATGCTCGCTTCCGCTCGATGGCCCCTTTCAGCGCCGCAAGTTCACCAATCATCGTCTTACCGGCTGAGGTGGGGGCTGAGACAACCAGATGCTGCCCCTTGAGCAGACCGAATTCATTGATCGCGTCGATCTGCAACTGATTGAGCTTCGTAATGGAGCCGCCCCAGGCGTCGATGAGGGCGCGGGGGAAACCGAACCCAGCAAGGCTGCTGAGTTCCTCTGTCACTCGCGCCGGAGTCCGATCCGGGAATGCCTCGAAATATCGGGCACCCAACGTGAATTGTGGCAGAACCAATTCCCCGTCGATTTGCCCTCGCATTGTCGGATGCTGAGGCCGGCCACCTCGGTCCGCTTCGGCAACTACCCGTTTCGTCACAAAATCCAAGAGCCGATAGAGCGAGATCCGATTGCCTTCTCGAACCTCCTCAGCACCCTGGAGCGCCTCGAGAAGAAAGTGGGTCAAGAATCCATGACCGCGTGTTGAGTCTTCGTATGCTTCTTCGGTGGCCATCGATGCCGTGAATACAATGCGTCCCTTGCCCGACAGCTGCGCAAGCAGGCTCTCTGTCGAGTCAAGACTTCGCGCCTTTATTCCAAGACTCAGGACTTTCGCGCCCATGCCGCCAGAGAAACAACAGTCGAGGACACACAGCAGGCGGTGCGACGGGATCTGACTCACAAGCTCCGTCAGGCGTTCAAGCGATATCGATGACGTCGAGAGAGTGAACGGATCGGTGTCATAGGTCACGAGCTCGTGCGAGTCGGTACCATGACCCGAGAATCCGATGACGATAAAGTCGTCAGCGTCAGCCCCTTGCAACTCAAGGAGTGCCTGCTCTATGTCTGCCTTAGTGGCCTGCTCGTCCACGAGGAGCCGGGCACCATCGCCTAGGTTATCCGAGAAGAGTGCGTGGAGCGCGACCGCGTCTCGGCGAGCGCAGCTCAACCAGTTGATGCGCGGAGACGCATAGCGATCGATGCCGACGAAGAGACCACGAAACATACGGAGAGTCAGGACGCTCTAGGCGTCCCGCCGCGGGAACCCGAGATCAGTAAGCATTGCCTGGTCTTTGCGGATTTTCTCCATACGTCGCTCGACTCGTTCCTTTGCGACACCTCGGACTCCGGCGTTGAAGGGACCGAGATCGCGGGCGATGGTCTCGAGATACCCTTTGATGCTTCCGAGCTGCCGCTCGAATTCCGCCTTCATCGCTACGGCGTCATGGTCGGTCCTTGTGAAGCTCACGACGACCGCCTTTCCTTCGACCTGGCCGTGCGGCGGGTTCAGCGTATAGGTCGACGGCTGACAGACAAAGAGATCCTCCTCTCCGGCGAACGGCACGAAGAACGAGACGGAGACACCCTTGATGTGGAAGGGGCGGCTCCGATCAAAAATCGCCCGGCCGAAGTCGCGGCTCACGTCAACCTCAGGTTCCTGCTGATCCACAGTAATGCCCGATTCATCGAGGGTGATCGGCGTGATCGAATACTTGGCTGCAAGCTCCTCGGCCCACGCGTCGGCGGTGCGACTCAGCAGTTGCTTGCCTTCGATCTCGTCGATCGCGGCCACCATCGTGCGTGTCTGATTGTCCATGACTCTTCGAAGGTCATACTTACAGAAAAGAAATTCGTTCGCGCGGGACATATCACTATTCTCCTTTCACGCGGCGAGCCGTCAAGAGGAACGCACCGTCTTCTTCGGCGCCGGCTCGTATCGTCACAGTTCTCTTCTCAGAAAAGACTTCAACGCGTCGACCGGCCTCGAGTTCTCCGGAGATTCCACTACGAACATTCCGGCAGCGCGAGAAGATTGTTGTTCCAGACCCCATCGGCATAGGTCTGCAAGAAAGGAGCTCGACCATCTGTTGGCCGCACCACGCCGACATATGTCCGCTTCCCGCTCACGGGATCGACGACGTGATACATGTTGATCTTCGCATTGATCATTCGGATCACTTCCTCGCGAGTCCACTTCATACCGCCGCCGCCGAGATGAGTAATGTGTTCGTGTGCGCTCGCACGGTGCGGCTTCGTAATGCAGGTCACGCGAAGGTCAGCCATTGCGATCTCTCCAGTCTTTAGCAGCAGTTTTGGGGGCCAGAGTTGGCCAGGTTGCCGCTCGACGCCATACGAGCCGCGGCAGGCAATCGGCCATATATCAGTACGGACCCTAAGGCTTGACTTCGGGCGGGAGAGCGCTGTAACCTGACAGCGCCTGAAACCCCAAGCTGTGGTGTGAGCGGCCAAGCTTCCCACCACTTACGGGGCTACCGAAGGCAAGCCCGCGGTCATCCTCGACGCGGGCTTCTTCACCTCCCTTTTTAGAGACTTTCAGTCATTCGGGGCACTTATCCTATCCGTCATGTCCCCGGAGTGCAAGTGATTTTCTACCGTATATAGACAGTCAGAAGGCTATCGTGTAGAAGCGCTTAATAAGACCACAATCTATTAATAGGTAAGCGCCGACGCTAATCTAGACTTCTTCTGAGTGTTGCGTCTATCTTGCTGAAGGGAGTCTGATCTGAATGGCTAACAGCAAGGTGCCTCGGCGGTCACGCAGTCTTCGACGGAACAAATTGGGGCAAGGCTTCGACAGTCGAGGTCAAGACCAAACTCCGCGATATAAGATCGTGTCGCTAAGTCTCTACCGCACTCAAGCAGAATCAGTCGATCAAGCCACCGAGAGTCTGCGGGCCGCCGGATTTCTAAACGTCAGCAGATCTTTTGTAATGCAAAGCCTCGTTGAGCGAATTCTCCAAGGTAAGACGCCAGAAGAAATTGTGGCTTTCTTTGATCAATATCCGCTAAGAAAACCGACTCATCGCGCTGGTCCTCGCTCTCGTCGCCTTAAGCTAGATACAGGCTAACCAGTAACACTTGTCACCGACCCAAGCATCGCCTGCCTCTTTACAAAGCGACGCTATTTCTAATCGCTGAGTGTCTAGGGGGCGCGCCGCTAGGCGGGTGGTGTCAATGTCACGGCACTGAATCCTCGAGAAACCACACCATCGATCATCAACCGCACGTAGATGTGATACTGGGCCAAGTTAACAAGATCCTCCACCGAGAAATCAGGGAAGAACTCGTCAGCTAGAATCTTGGCGTCCCGCACGCCAACCCGAAATGTGATGAATGTCCCGATGTTCCCAAGGATCGCCTTCTGGACTCGCTCGTCGAGCTGCTCCAAGTACTGGTTCGCCATGACTAAGCCGAGCCGGTACTTCCTCGTTTCCTGGAGCATCCCGGCCAGACTCAACGTTGCGAAGTTCTGGACCTCGTCGAGGTAGAGGTAGAAATCCAGCCGCTCTGATTCCGGAGTATCGGCCCGCCCCAGGGCCGCCTGTTCGAAGCCGGCCACCAGCAGAGCACCTAGCAGGCTACTCGCGTCCTCCCCAAGCTTTCCTTTGGAGAGGTTGGCGATTAGGATCTTGCCCTCGTCAATGACTTGACGGAGGTCGAGGGTTGCCTCCCGAACCCCCAGCACCGCTCGGGCCACCGGGCTCGCCAGGAAGGCCCCAATCTTGTTCAAGATCGGTGCGACTGCTTCGCTCCTAAAGTTCGGAGAGTAGCGGTCGAACTCCGTCTTCCAAAAGCTTTGAACTTGGGTATCAGTAACACGGTCGATCACTGACCGCCGGAATGGCTGGTCCGTCAGCAGACGCGGCAGGTCAAGGAGGGTACTGCCGGGGAACTCAGCTAGGGTCAGGAGGGCATGGCGCAGGATGTGCTCCATCCGAGGACCCCATGACTCGCTCCAGACCTTTCGGAATGCACTGATGAGTCCTGAGGCCACGAGGTAGCGGCGAGAGGAATCGGAAGTTCGGAGCGGATTGTAGCCGATCGGCCGCTCCGCCGGATCAAAGTCTATAAGATCGAGGATTCGTTTCTCTGGAACCTGCGCCCGAACCTTGGCCGCCAGATCACCGTGCGGATCGAGCAGCGCGAGGCCGTTCCCGGATCGGAGGTCCGAGACGATGAGAGTCTCCAGAAGGCTGGACTTGCCCATGCCGGTTCGGCCGATGAAGTACATGTGCGCCCGGCGGTCTCGCCTCCGGATGCCAAAGCTGCGTCGCTCACCGCGATAATCTGTCTCGGCAAAAAAGGTGATTTCGTGGTCCCGATCAGGAAGAGGCATGCCACCACCGTAGCCCTCACCTGATATCCACAAAAAGGCGGAGAAAGTTGGACAAGTACCCAACTTTCTCCGCCTTTTTCCGTTTCTATCACCTCCGTACGATTCCTTCAGTACCTTTTCGCGTCGAGTTCCTTCACAGCGCATACACCGGAGGACACCCATGCTCGGAATTCTTTATCACTCCCACAGCCAGCTCGTCACCCGCTCAGAGCTCATGACCATCCCGCCACCGACGGGCACTTCAACCTGGAGACCGATCGCTCATGCGGATCTGATCCAAGCGATCGATCGACAGCTCGCGGTCCGAGGCATCGAGATTCGGAAGGAGCAGTTCGCCATTCAGCGTCAAGGCGCTCGCCTCTTCGCGGTCCTCGATCTCGCGCTCGAGACCAGTGAGGAGTCCTGCGCCGCCATCGGCGTCCGAACCGCCAACGACCGCTCCATGGCCCTTGAGATTGCCGTCGGCGTCAAGGTCCTCGTCTGCGACAACCTCGCCTTCTCGGGCGACCTCATCGCCCTCAGACGGAAGCACACGACTAAGTTCGACCTCAACGCCGACATCTCCCGCGCCATCGACCGGTATCAAGCGCATCTCCAAGTGCTCCAGCGGAGCCTCGCGGCAATTCAAGAGACTGCCGTTTCGGACGGAGAGGCCAAGACCATGATCTTTGACGCCTTCCGACAGGAAATCGTACCGATCCGGTACTTCAAAAGGGTTTCAGAAACGTACTTCGAGCCGGCCGCCGAGATGACCGACGTCCAGCCGCGGACTCTCTGGGGCCTCCACAACGCCTTCACCCGCTCAGTACGGGAGATGGCCCCAGCCCCGGCGTTTCAAGCCACCACCGACCTCGGAAAATTCTTCGGACTCAGAGCCCACTAACCCAACTGCAGGACAAGGAGAATGCGCAATGGCGAATGACAAGACTACTTGGCGCTTGACCCTCACGACCCCGACTGGCGATCCGCTCTTCACGCTACGCGTCGAGAGCGAGGAGACCAACGGCCCGAAGCCCAGCCCTACCCCGCCGGCCGCATCCTCCTCGCGGCCCCAGCCAGTGACCCCAGCCCAGGGCAATGGGGAGATCCGGATGACCGAGCCCCAGAAGCGCTACCTCTTCCGCCTGCTTGCCGAGCAGAGCGTCGAGGGCAAGAAGGCCGAAGAACACCTGAAGGACTTCTTCAAGGTGAAGACTCTGCGTGAGGTCTCAAAGTCCGCCGCCAGTCAGCTCATCGAGCAGATGGTGGCCGACCGCAAGGAAACCCGCGATGGCGCCGCCTGAGGCGATCAGCGTTAGTCAGATCAATCTCTACCTGACCTGCTCCCTCAAGTACCGCTTTCAGTACATTGATCGCCTGCCGCGGCTCTTCAGCTCGGCAAATCTCACCTTCGGCAGCGCTGTACACAAAGCGCTCGAGTGGCTCCACAAGGAGCAGAAGGCCGGGCGGCAGCCGACGCTAGAGCGATTCCTCAAGATCTTCGAGGCTGATTGGCACGCCCTCTGCCTCGACCAAGATATCCGATTCAACGGGGATGACACCGCCGAGAAACTGATCCTTAAAGGGAAGGAACTCCTCAGCCAATACTACCACCTGCCAACAAAGCCCGTGGCCGACGCCGAGGTCCACTTCCAGATTCCCCTGGTAAACCCCACCACTGGTGAGGTGCTCGACGTTCCGCTGCGGGGCGTGATCGACCTCATCGAAGCTGTCGATGAGATCGTTGAGTTCAAGACATCCCAGAAGAGCTGGTCCCTGTCTGATCTTCCCGACAACCTTCAGCTCACCACCTACAGCTACGCCTACCAGATGCTCTTCGGAAGATCGCCCAAAGAGCTGCGGCTCGTGAATCTCGTACGCACCAAAAGCCCGAGGATCGAAACCCAGATTACAGGAAGGGAGAAGTCCGACTACGAACGCCTGTTCCACATCGCAACGGAAGTGCTCAAAGGCATCCGCGCCGAGGTTTTCATCCCGAGCCGTGGGTGCTGGCTCTGTCACGACTGCGAGTTCGATCAAGACTGCCGAGAATGGACAGGCAATGAGGAGGTGGTCATATCTACAAGGAACCAGTAACCGGCTACCACCAGGCGGTCGAGGAGTTCAAGAAGCAGCTTCTCGCGCACGTTCTCCGCACTTACTGCGGCAACCGCACGCATGCAGCACGAGCCCTAGGCATTCAGCGCACCTATCTGCTCCGGCTCATTAAGGACTTCGCTATCAATGCTCCTCATCTTCGTAGCCTCTCTAAGGAGTGACCGTCAGGTCACTCCTTTTTCTTCTTCCGAAAAACAAACACCTCATCAAGATGGAGACAAACAGTCCCAGTCTTGTCGGCAACACGGCACCCCAATCATCTCGGAGACTTACGCCTTGAGAACACAATATTTCTAAAGAAGCGCAACCCACCCATCTCCGTTCCACCAGCACTTCTCAGTCAGGATATTGAACCCCTGCTCTTCTAGGTCATGAAAGAACCCGTGCCAGCTCGCGAGACCGCCCAGCCCAGCAAGGTTCTGAAAGCGTGCTTCGCTATGGAACGCTACGACCAGCGTATCTGCATCAACCTTACCCGCTAGCCTGTCCAGCCGCATACCCTCTGTTGAGTTGTCAACTTCGAGCTTATAGGTCCGGTCGTTCAGCTCGATGACGGCGTCCGGGATTCTCGCGTTGTGCTTGCTAGACTGGCGCCAGGTCATCACGGCACCCGCCTCTCTGGCCGATACTACGAACAACGCTCGGAGATGCGCGGTGTAGAGCCAGTGAACGATGTGCCCGCGCTTGCCAGAACCATAGATGTAGGTCTTCTTAGGGTAGAAGGTCGGAGGCAGCCGCTGAGCGGAGCTGACGATCGGCAGGTGTCCTGCATGGCGAAGCTGTCTGACCACACCCGATAAAACCTGACGACTGCGGCCATCGATTCGGTAGAGATCCGTCGAGGCGATAAACCTACTTTCCCCGACGATCTCGACTAAGCGGCGGTTTTCCCGGTTTCGGATTAGCCTCACGCGTCGCAGCAGGGCGAATCGGTTCCTCGAGAATCGAATTCTTTTCCTTTTGATATTCGGGCCGCTCGTAGACGCTGGCCTTGTACGGCTCGACGTCCTCGTATGACTCGGGCGTGGGCTCCAGTCGAATGAATTGGATCGGTTTGCGATCGAACACCTCGAGACAGGTGAACGAGCCGCTTGAACTCGGCCCCTGAACTTGCCTGGTGCGCTCTTGCGGATACCTGGTGCCTACCGTGTAGTATTCCGGCACTGTCCAGCGGTATTCGCTGGGAATTTCGCCAAAGAAGAACTTCGTCCGGCAGCCCCATTCGACCGCGCCCTGGAGCCTGCCATCAAAGCTCTGGTGATGGATCAACATCAAAAACAGTTCGAAGTGTCGGCCCAAAGTCAAAAGCTGACCAACATGAGCCGGTGTGTAATCGGTGGCATCGTCGATCACGGCGTACCAGCGCTTCTTCACTGGCGCCAGTCGGGCATGCTCGAGGAGTCCGGTCAAAAACATCGCTGCCACGGCCTTCGAGAACCGTAACGATCCCGCCATGCTCGCGAGGTTGACCAGGACCACGGGCTGCTCGGCATAGACGCTTTCCCATGTAAATCCATTTGCGCTAAACATTTCTTTGAGGCCGTCATGCTCCCAGAAGGCCGCAAAGAAGTTCATCGTGCTCTTTAGATCGTTCGCGGAGGGCCCACGGGCCCACTCTTTGAGCGTTTCCTCGTGAGAGATTGCTCGCAAGTACTTGGCCCGGAAGGTTTCATCGGTGAGCCAGTCAAAGGCATCAGCCAGCGTCAGGTTTGCTTCGATCAACGCCCGGAGGGTGGATGTAACGAAACGTGCCACCTGCTTGTGCTGACCCGGTGAACTGTCGGACTGGATCAAGTGGAGCGCCTCGTAGAGCCCAGAGACATGACTGGCTAGCTTGAGAGGATCTCGATCGACAGCAAGGGGATTGTAGTGCAATACCTTCTCACCAGGGTCGACCAACCAAGCCTTCCTTTGGAGCCGCCCATCGGCAAGCCAGCCTAAGTACTTCTTGTAAGAATCCCCCGTCGGATCTATCAGAAGCAGCCCAGCTTCGTTTCGCTCTAGGATGCCGAGCATGAGCCATTCGGCAAGAGTTGTCTTGCCTTGCCCAGATCCGCCTACGATCTCGATGTGTTTTTGGCAGTGATCCGATTTGACCCACGCCTCACCGATCGGGATGTCGTTGTCGAACTCGTGAACATAAATTGGGCTACTCACAGGCGCCTACTTGTCTGCAAATACTGCAATGTTTCGGAGCTGGACCGATAAGGCCCCAATACTCCCTTGGTAGAAAATCAGCGCGAGACGCTTAGTCTCCTTTTCAAATGGGGGAAAGTCGAATGACATTCGGATCGAGTCCTGAGGAGCAAATTGAATCTCTCCGTAGGCGTTGGTCGTCCATTGTCCTTGCGGTTTCCCCTGGACAGACACGCGCTCTAACGAATCTGATATGAGCTGGATCTTCTTCAAGTCGTACAAGCGCAACACTGTCTCGTAGGCGTCGCCGTTCGTGACAATCAAATTGGCTCTGAAGCCCTTCTCAGGAAGGACATCGATGGACTCAACACGGACTTCAAAGTTATTGGACTTTTGGGAGATATTGCGTTGCACATACCGCCCTTGCGCCTGCGCTAGTGCTTCGCCAGCAAGCATTAGCGTGAGGGCTGATACGATGCTCCACCAGATCCAGGCTTTTCCGCTGGAATCGGCTGATATGCGGCGCCCGGTGACTCGCCAGCCTGGGGAGGAACGTTCTCGACTCTTGCCGCTCCACGGGTAACCTCGACTTTCGGAGCCTCTTTCCATGGGAGAACGCCTCCAGAAGGTTGTTCTTGTCCAGATGTCTTCTCTGTACTCGGTCGGGGCGACGGAGGAACGGTCTGATGCGATTTAGGAACCGGCGGAGTAATGGCAGGTTTTTCTGTTACAACCGTTGGTGTAGCGCTTCCCGTGGATTGAGGAATGTTGTCCTTCAGATAGCGGAGAATGGATCCGAATCCGCCACCCCCGATCAACCAGAAGAGAAACCCTAAGCAGACCGCGTAAACGATGAACCCCCGCGGCCCGATTCGATAGAGGAACCAAATCACGAAGCTGACGATCAGTACGAGAATATACCAGAGGATCCACATCATTTCTCTCCTCGGAGGACCGCTCGGATTTTCGCGGAGAAAGCATGCCTGATATCCCGCGCCTCGTCCACATCCATAATTTCCTTCAGCGCCTCGCGCATACTCTCGCGCATCGTTCGGGCTTGTTTGATCCGGCCCAGAAATTCGTCCGGCGCGGGGGCGGATGGTCCGGTACCGACCTTATCCATCATTCGGATGATCGCTTTTATTTCCTTCTTTTTGAGGATATCGGCCTGCTCGAACTCAATCAACGCATCCTTCTCTTCACGCTTAAGCTTCAGTCTTTCGATGTCGCGACGGATCTCGTCGCTGGTACGATTCTCATGGAGACGTTCACGAAGGAAGGAAAAGACACGCTGCCAATCCATGTCCTTGGCCCCATTTCTAACGAATATGTGTATAAAGCCCGGACAGGATAGCTCAGGAGAGCCGGGTTTTCCACCCCCGGCCATGTACCGTCCTTGTACCAGATGTACCGTGAAGGAGTCGGATTTGGGCGGTCGGAGGCTGGCGAGGCCTGAAAGGAAACTAGCAGAACTTGCGGGCAAAAGTGGTGGGCAGGGACGGGATTGAACCGCCGACACCAGGATTTTCAGTCCTGTGCTCTACCAACTGAGCTACCTGCCCACCACGAAGTAGGGAGGATACCAGACGGGGCTGAAGCTGTCTATGAAGGGCGGTTCGATCCACTCCCTTGCCCCCGCCCCTCACCTTGCCCTCTCCCTCGATGGCGGAGAGAGAAGTACAGGGAACTGCTATTTGTCGGGGAGGTCGGCGCCGGTGTCGGACTCGAAGACGATTTCGTCGTCTTCGTTGACCGTGAAGGATTCGGTCAGGACGAAGGGCACCTCGTGCTGGACGAGGAAGCGGGTCAGCCGCGCCACGGCGAGGGGGTGGGCGTCGAGGTGGAACGAGAGCGCGAGGTCGCCGATCTCGTCAATGGCGAAGAAGGCCCAGTCGCCGACTACGAGGGCTTCCATGTC
>Ga0137390_10000329_pt1 | contig 31334 bp, 19 predicted proteins | sample 15con2h24AmetaG_FD_104937 | JGI IMG/M metagenome (GOLD analysis project Ga0137390, IMG submission 104937) | Vadose zone soil microbial communities from Angelo Coast Range Reserve, California, USA - 15con2h2.4A metaG | ecosystem: Environmental > Terrestrial > Soil > Vadose zone > Saprolite... | reverse complement strand
TATGAACCACCTACGCCAGGGTCTCTAGAAAGGTCGTCCACAGGCGTTCTTACGGTACGTCAAATTAAGGTCGTGGGTTCGATCCCCACCGCCCCTACCAACCAACCCATCTGCTATGAAGAAGTTAGCGATTTCGCGAGGCGGCAAAAGGCGGCAATAAGAAATAAATTGAGCCTCATGGGTGGCACCTTATGGCTCTCGCGAACGAGAAATCAATTCCGATGCAGAAGCACTGTGCTAACTTTCGTGTCTGCACTCGGCCCAAGTATGGAATTCACCGACAACATCTTCGGGCGTTCAGGAGTGGCCGAGGCCTCTGCCGTGACAGAATCAACATAATTTGGTAACTGATTGAAATTAGGCGGCACGGATGGCTACCAAAACCGCCCGAGGGCACTCTCGGATCTTGTTATTGGCCCCCAAATGGACCCCGGACTACGTTGGGATTTGCCGCAAATCGGCTAATCGGATCCGCCTCTTGAATTCTTCATCGGAGCGTCATCGTCAGTGTTCAGCCAAATAGGTTCCGGTAACATATCCCAAAGTTGCGCCTATGAGGATGTCCGAGGGGTAATGCTTTTTCGCTGGGTAGCGCGAGAGACTGACTCCCGTTGCAAGCGCATACGCTCCCCACTTCACCCATTTGTTTTTGGGATATCGGTGAGCGACCACCGCCGCAAACGCGAAACTTGTGGCTGAATGCCCGGACGGAAAAGACCTTCCGCCGCCCCAGAATTTTCCCGTGCTGTTCGGTGTGTAGGGAAACTGGCGATCGAACGCGAGCTTGAGAGCCAGATCTGCGGTGCCAGCTGCTCCCATCGCCGCGAGTGCTTTGAATCCCGTATCCCGCAAATAGGAATGGTGTTTGCCACACCCCATGCCATACGCGAGAGCAGCTGATCCAAGCTCCAGCCCGAGGCCGACGTTTGACCACCGCCCTGCGGTTTGCTGCAAGGACTTGGATTGAATGCGATTGTCAGCAGGCCGGTCTACCTTTGCGATCAGTACCCCGGTGGCTGCCAAGATTGGCAGCTCCCACTTCAAATTGTTGGGACGAACAGCGCTTTGGGGAACAGCTTTCAATCCATGCCCGAATTGCAAGGCTTCATTCCAGGTCTCGTGGGAAAACCCGCGGAGACTGCAGCCCGGATCTTTGGCGGCCTCTTGCGCGTGTGGTTGTTGATTTTCCGGCGCCTGCTCTGAGAATCCGAGCGTGCCGAGGGGCGGTTCGGCCTTTTGCGTCCGTTCACCGGATGAGTCAGCCGTCTGAGCGAATGATGTTCTTGGGCCATGAACTACGGCGGCACAGATGAGCAAAGAACACGCAAGAAGCCGGAAGGCGCCTGTGATTCGGTAAATCGCCATGATTTTCAAAACTCCTATCGAACTCAGATGCATTCTCAACCGCAAGCGCTGGGATGGATAATCCTCAGAACTCAAAATCTAAAGAAAACTGGATTTGGCGGGCGCCGGTTCCGGCAACCGGTTGCCTAAATCCGGGTACGGGCGTCAAGCCTGAGCCGAAGACTGAATTGATTTGCGATACGTTCGCTCGGTTGAACAGGTTGAAGAACTCCGCTACAAGGTCGAGGCGCTTCGCTCCGCCGAATGGGAAGTACTTAAGGACGCGCAAATCCATAGTGAACAGTGCAGGTGTCTTGACAGAGTTTCTGCCGAGAGCGAGCGGTCTCGCCGAAAGGGGAAAAGCGTGGCTCTGATTCGAGTCAAGGCCGGTCAGTGGGTTCACGGGTCGGCCGCTTTCCAGTGTCAGAATCGGGGCTACTTCAATATGACTGAATGTTTCCGTGAGCCATCCCGCGTTTTTTTCTGACTTCCCACGCTTTTCTTCTTCGTCACCAATAGGTAGGTCCCACAATGCGTTGAATACAAACCGTTGCTGTTGGTGCTGCCGCGAGATGGCATTCTCTGCCCTCAAATCAAAAGGATTTTGCGGCTGCTCATCGTAATCCGAAGCATCGTCGAATGTCTTCGACAGTGTGTAACTGGCGGAAAATTCCAGTTCTGCGTTCAGTCGGCGACTGAGCGTCAATGAACCGCCGTTGTAATTGGACACTGCGGAATTCTGCAGCTGATAGATGTCATCAAACTGCGGATTGAGGCGACCAGGCCCAAAGACTTCTCGCCCAATCTGTTGGGGCATAGGGTTTGGGATACCGAGGTTAGGAGCGTTTACAGGCGTCAGGACAACGGGCGGCAACAGATTTATGTTGATAGTCCTAGGCAATTTAAGCCCGTGAACGAACAGGTAGTCACCGCGTAGCGTCAGATTCTTCGCGAGCAGATATTCAGCCCCTGCGCTGGCCTGCTGACTATAGGGAGTGGCCATGCCTGGGTCGGGGCGAAAAATAGATGGCCCAATCGCCGGTGCTGGTGCGGACAGCGGACCGCCTCCCGCGGCCGCAAAAATGCTGGCTGAGGCGTTACCGTCCGCTACCTGTTCAAATGCCATTGAACCGTTTTTCTCGATGGCGCGCGTCAGGTTAGCCAGAACGTAGCGGTCGAAGAATATTCCGTACCCCGCGCGGAAAATCCACTTGGAGGACGGACTCCAGGCTAAGCCAATTCGCGGGCTGATGTTGTTAGTGTCTTGATTGAACCCTGCGGGCAGTCGCTCAAAATCGTAACGCACGCCCAGATCAACTGTCAGTTGGCGGGCGAGGGACCAATGATCCTGTACGAATCCGCCGACACTTGTCACCGGAAAATCCGTGGTCGAATTCCCGAACGCCTGCCGAAACTGGCTAGGATTTCCCGCGAGGAAATCGCCGAGAGAGCCAAAGAGATATACGCCATCGAATCCGTCTGGTACCTCCGCCCGCAGTCTGACGTGATTCACTGTTCCGCCGACCTTCCAAAGATGTTTCCCTCGCATGCGAGAGTACGTATAGCCGGCTTGATAATGATTTTCACGACGTTCGCTGTTTCCCGCATAGGGCCGCCCGAGGGTGACCAGTCCGGCGATGTCAATCTCCGGGCCGAAAGGCTCATTCGTGCGCAGGACGACGTGGCGCGTGGCAGCCTGAAAGCGCAAATCGCTAACGGCTTCCGAACTCAAGACCGTTGTGAGGGATGCAGAGAGAGCGTTGTCGCTCGTGAAGCTGCTGCCGCGCGCGCTCGCGTCTATGAGGCCGTCGGTGTTGAACGCATCGCCTGGTTCCTTGTTGTTCGTGAAGGTGTAACGCAGCATCAGGGCAGTATTTTTCGCGACCTGGTGCTCGAGCTTGCCCGCAGCTTCCGTTTCCGCGCGCGCAACGGGAGAGAAAGCTGTCGTGATCTGGCGCGTTGCTAGCCCTGGAAATGCTCCCGCCGCGAGGAAGGCACTTATGGTTGATGCTACGGTAGAGTCAATATCAGAACCGATTTGCCCTCGGTTGTGTTCTTGTTCGAGGGCGGCGTAGTAAAACGTTTTGTCCTTGATGATAGGTCCGCCCAGGGCGAAGCCAGCGCGGAACCGTCGAAACGATGGCTTGCCGGACTCAGTTTCGAAAGGGTCCCGTGCATTGAGTGTTCCGTCCTGCGCGAATAGGAATGCATCTCCGTGAATGATATTCGTGCCGGAGCGCGTGATGACGTTAATTGAGCCCCCTGAAGCGCCACCCGATTCCGCCGAGAGCCCGTTGTTGACAACCTGAAATTCCTGAACGATTTCAGGAGACAGTTCGGTGCGGCTTGACCCCGTGTATTCATCATTGTTGTCCAGGCCATCGATGGAGATGTTGTTGCTGCGTGTGCGCAGGCCGCCGAATGTGAAACCGCTGCCGCTCAAGGGTGCGGCCCCAGCCGAAGAAGATGCGGCGGGAGCGGTCGAAACGCCCGGTGAAAGGAGTACGAAATCGAGGTAGTTGCGGTTTCGTTCTGGCAGTTCCTCGATTCTTTCCTGATCGATGGACGATACGACTGAGGTCTGCGATGTATCCATCACGGAGGGCTGTGCGCTGACCGTGACACTGGTGGACTCGGATGCTGGCGCAAGCACGATGTCGAGATGGACGGTCTGTCCGAGACCGAGTTGAATAGCTGCGCGCTGATACGGTGCGAAGCCGGCTTGTTCGACGCGCACTTCATAGGTGCCCACGGCAAGTTGCTCTGCTCGAAAAAAGCCCTGCTCGTTCGTTTCTACACTGCGAGTTTGATTCGTCAGAGCATTGCGCAGCGAAACCTTTGATTTGGGGATGACAGCACCGCTGCCGTCAGTCACAGTACCCTCAAGAGTGGCCCCAATTCGCGAGGTCTGAGCTCCCGCACTGGCTACACAAACCAGGAAGAGTAATGACACCACAGCGTCGATAGCAAAACGGCGTGCAGACAATAGCCGGCGTTCAAGAAACATCTCAGGTCCCCCCGTTGCAGCGAATGTTGAAGGTGAGGGTTCGTAAGCCGAATTTCAGGGAGGGCCCATCGCGCACAGTTAAGCGGTGAACCCTACTCTGAAGCGGGCGTTTGCGGATCAATTATTGAGGATTTCTAGATACGCAGTTCGAGAGGAGGGGAACTTATCGCATTAAAAGGCAGCGAGGCGAAACTGAATTGTGCCGATCGGAAAGATATCTGGACGGAGGAGGTGAAGGCACTTCTTGTAATAAGGCGAGCCAGAGGAGATTTGACGATGAAGCGTGAGAACGAATACGTCACTCCCACGCACAATGCCAGAACGACCAAAGCATACTCGGTATCGTTCCCGGTTTGAATTGTGTGGTCCCAGTGGTCGAACACCTCGACTAGCGGGCAAACAAGGCAGATCGCCAAAACAAGCGTCACGACAATACTGGGAAATCTGGGTTGCATCTAGGCGAGTATATCACCGCGCAACGAAGCCAAACATTGGAATCTTCGAACTTGTCTTAGCTCCATAATTTTGTCACCCCTTAACAGCAACGTGAAAATGTCACCCTATGCGACAGGAGACATTCACGTTGAGTCAGAAGGAACTGCAAAGAGTGAGCGTGATCAGCGCATGCATCAAGGGAGACATGGCGTGTGCCAGAGCCGCCGGACTCCTGTGTCTGAGCGTGCGCCAGGTCAAACGCTTGAAGAAACGTATGCGCGAAGAGGGGGAGGCGGCGCTGGCACACGCCAACCGCGGGCGGCCCAGCCATCGCCGCCTGCCCGACGCCTTGCGCGAGCAGATCGTCCAGTTGTCGCGCAGCACCTACGCCGGCTTCAACGATCACCATCTCTGCGAAAAGCTGGTCGAGCGCGAAGGCTTCTCGCTCAGTCGCGAAACGCTGCGCCGTCTGCTGCGCCAGCACGGCCTGGGCTCGCCGAGAAAGCGCCGAGCTCCCGCTCATCGCCAGCGCCGCCTGCGTTCCGCACGGCTGGGAGAACTCGTGCAACTCGACGGCAGCCCGCACGACTGGCTCGAAGGCCGCGGCCCGCGGCTCACTGCTCTCGGCATGCAAGACGATGCCACTGGTAAAATCCTGGCTGCGCAGTTCTTCCCTTCGGAAACCACTTTCGGCTATCTCTGCTTGCTTCGCCAGTTGCTGCGCCGCTACGGTGTGCCGCTGGCTTTCTACGGCGATCACAGTGGCATCTTCGTCCGCAATGACGACTGCTGGACGGTGGAAGAACAGCTCGCTGGAAAACGCCAGCCTACGCAGTTCGGCCGCGCCTTGGAACAACTGGGCGTCACCTTCATCGCCGCCAACAGCCCGCAGGCCAAAGGCCGTGTCGAACGTCTCTGGGGCGTGCTGCAGGATCGCCTCACCAGCGAACTGCGGCTTGCCAAAGCGGTGGACATCGACTCCGCCAACGCCGTGCTGCGCAAATTCATCGCCGACTACAACCGTCGTTTCGCCCGGCAGCCTCGGGAAAACGCAACCGCTTGGCGTGCGGCTCCGGAAAGTCTCGATCGCATCTGCTGCTTCCTGCACGAACGCACCGTCAGCAACGACAACGTCGTGCAGTGGGAAGGCCGTCGCTTTCAAATCCCCCAGCAGGCGCGCCGCTTCAGCTTCGCCGGTGCCAAAGTGCAGATCTACCAAGCTCTCAACGGGCGCGTCGCGCTCTACTACGGCGATACCCGCCTGGAACACTCAGCAATGCCAGGGGGGTGACACTTTTATGTTGCCGTTAGGGTGACAGAATTACGTTGCTACAACATTTGGAATCTTCGAACTCAACCACAAAATGGGTCCGACAAGTGACCGCCCTCATGCTAGTGTTGCGCGCTGCCGCGATTCGACTGTCTGCACAGAAGCTTGTCAAATTTCCTCCAGCAAACATCGAAACGCTGGAAGATCGGCACGAGCACACGACGCGTGGGAGCGTAAATTAAAAGTAAAAAGAAATGCGTGTCGCGCTGATAGCATCACGCGCCGTAGGTCGGGAGCTGGGGAGGCGGTTTGGATGGGCGAATATCCTATCGAGCTAAAAGAGATTTAATACTGTTTTCAGGAATATGACTTTGGCAGTGTCATAGTCTCATCAGGACGATCGATCCTATTTGTGCAACCATTGTTGAACAAGTCGAAGCCACGGCAAAGTGCCCCAGGAAGGGAAGCATGAGAGATGGACGAAACAAATACCGACCGCCAGACAACGACCGGGCAATTCTTTCCCGGCGCAGTCTGCTCGAGCTCGCGGGCCTGGCTGCTGTAACTGCGGCGTTTCCGCCCGTTTCGGTGATGGCCAAACCATCCGCCAGCTCGGGCGCGACCGCGCCAGGAGTGGGCCCCGTCATGGAGAAGGTCAGCGCCTACATGAGCGAAGCCAGGGGCCGCGCGCTGCCCGACGACGTGACGGAGAAGGCGAAACAACACATCCTGGACACAGTGGCGGCAATGATTTCGGGTTCGGAGTTGACACCCGGGCGTGCGGCGCTGCAATTCGCTGGTGCCTATGGCGGCAAAGAGGTCGCCACGGTAGTTGCGTCAAAAATAGTGTGCGGCCCGATCGAGGCGGCACTGACGAATGGGATGTTGGCTCATGCGGACGAAACCGACGATTCGCACGCCCCGTCGCAATCGCATCCGGGGTGTGCGGTAGTGCCTGCTGCCCTTGCGGCCGGGGAGCGGTTCGGCATCAACGGGACACATTTTCTGCGCGCCGTGGCGCTAGGCTACGACATTGGACCGCGCGTCACAATGACCTTGGGCGGACAGCAGTTTGAAGCGGAGAGTCACTGGAGCACACATAGCATCTCTCCACTTTTCGGCGCGGCCGCGGCCGCTGGCTGCGCGGCGAGCCTGAACGTGTCCCAGATGCGATTTCTTCTGGGTTACACCGCCCATCAATCCTCCGGCCTTGGTGCATGGAACCGCGACAGTGAGCATATCCAGAAAGCGTTCCATTTTGGCGGCATGACGGCGCGCAGCGGCGTCACTTCTGCTTTGATCGTTCAGGCCGGATGGACCGGTGTCGAAGACATCTTGTCGGGGAAAGATAATTTCTTTGAGGCTTACAATCCTCATGTCGATCCTGCCGGACTCACTGAACAGCTTGGCGAACGTTATGAGATCACGCGAACGAACATCAAGAAATGGACTGTTGGATCGCCGATTCAGGCGGTGTTGGATGCCCTCGAACTGCTGCGGAAGCAGCGGCCTTTCCATTCGAATGAAGTGCAGGAAGTCACCGTGCAACTGGCGACGGATGAAGCAGCGATCGTGAACAACCGCGAGATTCCGGACATCTGCCTGCAGCACCTGGTCGCGGTAATGGTGACGGACAAGACGGTTACGTTCAGTACGGCACATGACAAAGCACGCATGAAGGATCCGGCGACGCTCGGGGAACGCGCAAAGGTGAAATTGATTCCGGATGAGCAGTTAGAGCGCCTCATGCCTTTGCGCGTGGCGATTGTGGAAGTCCAGCTGACGGATGGAACGCACCTCACACAACGGGTTGACAGTGTCCGGGGCACACCCAAAAATCCCATGACCCGCGACGAAATTGTTGCCAAGGCGCGCGATTTGATAGCGCCGATCCTCGGGACAGCACAATGCGCGAACCTCATTGAGAAAGTGCTAAACCTGGAACGAGTAAAAGATATACGGGAATTGCGGCCTTTACTGCAGCGAGCCTGAGCAAAATAGGTTTTCGGGCGGAAAGGCGGAGTGGTGAGGATTGTAGATATCCGCGAGACCGTAGTGCCTATCAAATCGGAAATTCGCAATGCCTACATTGATTTCAGCCAAATGACCGTGAGTGTCCTCGCGCTGGTCACGGATGTGATGCGTCACGGAAGGCCGGTGGTCGGTTTCGGATTCAATTCGAACGGCAGATACGCGCCTAGCGGACTGTTGCGCGATCGATTTATTCCCCGGCTGAGAGCCGCGGAGCCTCGAACGCTGCTCGACGAAAGCGGCGAAAACCTAGATCCGGTTCGAATCTGGGACGTTGTCATGCGGAATGAGAAACCCGGAGGACACGGCGAAAGATCAGTGGCGGTAGGGGTGCTGGATATGGCGGTGTGGGATGTCGTGGCGAAAATCGCCGGGCTGCCGCTTTTCCGGCTACTCGCAGACCGTTATCGGGGAGGACTCTTCGACGACAGAGTCTTCGTCTATGCAGCGGGTGGTTACTACTATCCGGACAAAGACTTGTCGGCTCTGCAAAATGAGATGCAAGGGTATCTCGATCTTGGGTATTCCACGGTGAAGATGAAAATCGGAGGAGCGCCGCTATCGGACGACCTGCGGCGCATCGAAGCCGTACTCAAAATCCTGAAGAATTCGGATCAATTGGCGGTGGATGCAAATGGCCGCTTTGACTTGGAGACCGCCGTCGCCTACGCGCACGCACTCGCCCCCTACCGGCTGCGTTGGTATGAGGAACCAGGTGATCCGCTGGACTTTCAGCTGCAAGCGAGGCTCGCGAGTCATTATCCAGGTCCAATGGCGACGGGAGAGAATCTCTTTTCATTGCAAGACGCACGAAATCTCATACGTTACGCGCAACTGCGGCCCGATCGCGACATCTTGCAGTTCGATTGCGCATTGAGCTACGGACTAGTCGAATACCTTCGAATCCTTGGCATGCTGAAGGAATATGGATGGTCGCCGGTTCGCTGCATTCCGCACGGAGGACATCAGATGTCGTTGAACATCGCCGCCGGTTTGGGGTTGGGAGGCAACGAATCCTATCCTGGAATCTTTCAGCCGTTTGGCGGATTTGCCGATGGGATACCGGTCGAAGACAGCTACGTCAAGCTACCGGAGATTCCCGGTGTCGGGTTCGAGGCGAAGGACGAGTTGCTCCGTGTTATGAAGCCACTAACGGATAACTAGGCGACCTTCATGGGAATAGAACGGAACGTATCCTATTGAGCTAAAAGGAAATTAATGCTGTTTTCAGGTAAGTGAATCCCTGAATGACGTAACTTCAATTGCGCAATTGGGTCCGCTGCGCCGGGCCACCCTTGAGCAAATACAGTCCAGCGCGAAGTGCCGGAGGAGAAGAAGGCACATGGGACATGGCGGAGGCAAAGATAAGCTGGCAGGGAGTAGCGGGGCTATTCTGACCCGGCGCAACCTGCTTGAATTCGCCGGCCTAGCGTTGGCAACCACGGCCATTCCGCCCGGGATGGTGGCAGCTAAGACAGCGGCCAGCCAAGATGAGGCGGCGCAAGGCGTGAGTCCAATTATGGACAAGCTCAGCAGGTACATGAGCGAAGCGGGTGAACGAGCGCTGCCGGACGAAGTGATCGAGAAGGCGAAACATCACATTTTGGATACACTGGCTGCGATGATTTCCGGCTCCGAGATACGCCCTGGGCGCGCAGCGATCGAGTTTGTCCGCGCCTATGGGGGTAAGGAAGTTGCGACGGTAATCTCTTCTAACATTGTGTGTGGACCCATCGAAGCCGCGCTGGCGAACGGAGTGCTGGCTCACGCTGACGAGACTGACGATTCGCACGGCCCGTCCCGCTCGCATCCCGGTGTCTCCGTGGTTCCCGCGGCGTTGGCTACCGGCGAGCAGTTTGGAATCGGCGGGCAGCTCTTCTTGCGCGCCGTGACGCTTGGTTATGATGTCGGGACGCGCGTGACGATGAGCATGGGGGGACCGGGCTACCAGGCGGCGACACACAGGAGCACGCACGGGACCGTAGCGGCCTTCGGGGCTGGTGCAGCCGCCGGCTGTGCTGCGGGTCTTGGGGCTCAGCAGATGCGTTTCCTGCTGGATTACAGCGGTCAACAAACATCGGGAATTGGGGCCTGGAGCCGGGATGCCGAGCACGTGGAGAAGGCTTTCCTCTTCGGAGGGAAGCCCGCGGCCGGCGGAGTTACTGCCGCGATGCTGATCCGCGCGGGTTGGACAGGTGTTGATGACATTTTTTCTGGCTCCGACAATTTCTTTGAAGCGCTGGCGCCCAGGGAAAATGGTGTTGTCAAGGCCGATCCGACGCAACTCGTCGACAAACTCGGGGAGCGCTACGAGATAACGCGGACAAACATCAAAAAATGGACAGTAGGCTCGCCCATCCAGGCTCCGCTCGACGCACTCGCGGGTTTCTTCAAACAGCGCTCGTTTACCGCCGACGATGTACGGAAGGTGGTTGTGCGGATCGCCAGCGACGAAGCCAACACGGTCAGCAATCGCGACATGCCGGACATTTGCTTGGAGCACATGGTCGCAGTGATGTTGCTGGACAAGGCGGCCACGTTCCGATCGGCTCATGACAAGGCGCGGATGAAAGATCCTGCCGTGTTGCGGCAGCGCGCCAAGGTCGAGGTTGTTGCCGACGCGCGGATCGACGCCCGCCGTCCGAGGCGCGAGGCCATTGTCGAGGTGACACTCGGTGACGGCACACGAATGAGCGAGTGGGTCCGAGATGTGCGCGGAACGGCGGAGAATCCCATGACGCGGGAGGAGGTCGTTGCGAAAGCGCGTGACCTTATCGCGCCGGTCCTGGGAAGTGCAGCTTGCTTGGCCCTGCTCGACAAGGTGTTGGCTCTGGAGGGCGTGAAAGACATCCGCGAGCTTCGGCCGGTGCTTCAACGGAGCTGATGGGGCGAGGCTTTACGTAAAGTCACCTCTGAGGCCGCTTAGTGAGTGGATGTGAAGATCGGGAAATGCCAACTGAGGAGCGAAAGAATGAAAAAGTACGTAGCGGTTCTCTGGACTTTGTGCGTGGTCTTGATTCCGAGGGCTCAGTGCCAGACCAGCGCGCCGCTGAAACAGATCCAGAGCATCCCGTTGCCGAATGTTGAGGGCTACTTCGACCATATGGCGGTGGACATCAAAGGCCAGCGCCTCTTTGTTCCTGGGGAGCATCAAAGGACGATTGAAGTTGTAGATCTGCGCGCGGGCAAGGTGATCCACACGATCACAGGGTTCGGAGGAGATCCTCGCAAAACAATCTATCTCCCCGATACGAACGAAATTTGGGTGGACGACGGAGATGCAACGTGCAAAGCATTCAGCGGAGATACTTACGAGCTCGTCAAGAATATCCCATTGACAGGACACGAACTGGACAAGGATTCAAGAAGGGTACCAGACAACGGGGTTTATGATCCGGCCACCCACCTATTTTATCTGGGTGACAGGGCCGATGGCCTAAAGAAAGAGGGTGTCAAAGGCTCGATCGAAATCGTGGACATAAAGAACGGCAAACTCGTGGGAAGCATTGAGGTCGAGGGGCTGAATCCCGCAGGGCTGGTGCTCGATCCGGCGTCATCAAGAATGTTTGTAGTTATGGGTGACACAAGCCAGGTTGTGGTCATTGATCGCGAAAAGCAAAAGGTGATCGCCACGTGGCCTATCACCGGGGGACCAGAGCCGCATGCCGTAGCGCTGGATGCAGCCCATCACCGGCTGTTTATCGGCAGCCGGGTCAAGCGCTCGCACATTTATAAACCAGGGAAACTGGTGGTGATGGATTCGGACAGCGGGAAAGTGATCGATGCGATCGACACTGAGGGTGGGGTGGACGAACTCGTGTTTGACGTGCCAAGCAAACGCATCTACTACACAGGGACAACCGGCTTCGTGGAAGTGTTCAAACAGGTTGACGCGGACCACTACGAACGACTGGGGAGAGTTGCGACCGGGCCGATTGCGAAGACTACGCTACTGGTACCGGAACTCAAGCGGTTTTACGCGGCGATCCCGAAGCTGGTTATCCTCGTGCCGCCCATTCCCCAATCAAAAGAGGCAACCATCGAAGAGGCCAAGATATTGGTCTACGATGTGGTTCCATGAACGGTTGACCGGGAATTTGGAAAAGAGTCGCCTGTCGGCTGGCGGGAAAACAGGGCAGGAGCGCGCATCTTAGAACTCTCCGGAATTGTGATGTTTGGCATAACGCCCAAATCGCCTGGCGACCGGCGCGGTTCTGACGCCGGTAAAAGCTGGAAGCAAGAATACATTTGCTGGGCAGGTGTGTCCCGTCTCGAATTGTTAAGACCAAAACTAGTTCTTGCTCTAGCGCCCATCGCCTTCTTGCTGATATTTCTGAGGCCATCTCAGGTTTTCTCACAGGTGGCAGAGAGAACCCTCTCCGGGAAAGTAACAAGCGAATCCGGGTCTCGCATTCGAAGCGCGCATCTTTCCATACGCAATTCAGACACTGGCAGTAGCGTCTCAGCCACAGGAAAAGAAGACGGTTCCTACCAGGTGTCAAACCTAGCGCCAGGAAACTACGAGGTTACGGCCAGTGCTCCGGGTTTCGAGTCAGGCAGCGTGCCGGTGACGATTCGAGCTGATGCCGATGCGGTGGCGGACTTCGTGTTGCAACGGGAAAAAGGGCAAGCGGGGTCGTCGACCGTCAGCGGAGTGGTCAATTCACGAAATGTGACGGAGTTGCCGTTGAACGGGCGATCCGCTTCCGATCTCGCAGCCCTTGAGCCTGGCGTGGCTACAGCGCGTACCCAATCTTCCGGTCAGGGGAGATATGGCTTCGGAACGCAAATGACGATCTCTGGGGGAAGGCCGCGCCAAAATGACGCGCGCCTTGACGGCATCAGCGTGAATGACTATGCCAACGGTTCGCCTGGAAGCGCGCTGGGCGTAAACCTTGGAGTCGATGCCGTGGAGCAGTTCACGGTCCTGACGAGCAACTATCCGGCGCAAATCGGCCGCTCTTCTGGCGGAGTGGTCGGGGCGTCTACGCGTTCGGGGACGAACAGTTTTCATGGGGATGTATTTGAGTTTCTGCGAAACAGTGCGCTGGACGCGCGTAATTTCTTTGATTCCGCAAAGCCGCCTTTCCGCCGCAATCAATTTGGAGCGTCGGCGGGCGGGCCCATCTGGAAAGACCGCACGTTCCTATTCGGCGATTATGAGGGCCTAAGAGCAAGCACCGGCGTCACGCAGGTTGACACGGTGCCATCGGCGGCAGCGAGGGCAGCGAACCTATCTACCGGACCAGTTGCAGTTGATCCGAGCGTGCTGCGTTTTGTGAATGCGTTCTTCCCACTGCCCAACGGAAGTCTTCTAGGTTCGGGCGACACCGGGATTTATACATTTTCGGGCCAGCAGATCACACCCGAAAATTATTTTACGACGAGGATGGATCACAAATTCTTGGGAAGGGACGAAGTCTCGGGAACCTACATGTTTGACAGCGGAACGGTGCGACAGCCCGACGAGCTGAACAACAAGCTGACGGGATACGATTCGCGGAGGCAATTCTTCACAATGCACGAAACGCATACCTTTAGTCCACTGATTCTCAATTCTTTCCGGTTGGGGATATACCGCGTGGTGGCGACGACGGGGCTCACCTTCGCCAGCGTTAATCCGTCGGCAGGGGACCCGTCCCTCGGTACTGTCCCTGGACACAATGCCGCGGAACTTACCGTGCCGGGTATCACCGCCTTCACGGGCGGCCTGGGCACGACAACGAATTATCATTTTCATTGGACTTCGATTCAGGCCTATGACGACGTTTCATTTGTGAGAGGAAACCATTCGCTCAAATTCGGCGTTGGCATTGAGCGAATTCGGGACAATAAGCTGGGCGTTTCCACACCAGGAGGGGAATTTCTTTTCAATTCACTTTCGGATTTTCTGACCAACAAACCATTTTCGCTGGCAGGGGCGATTCCGAGTGCAGTCAGCCCGCGAGGATTCCGGCAAACCATCCTGGGGGCGTACGTTCAGGATGACTGGCGCTGGCGGCCAAACCTGACGATTAATCTGGGATTGCGTTATGAGATGAGCACGGTCATGACAGAGGTGCACGGCAAACTGACGGTACTGCGGCAGATCACGGACGCCACGCCCCATCTCGGCGATCCGCTGATTTCGAATCCTACGCTTGGCAACTTTGAACCGCGCGTGGGCTTTTCTTGGGACCCGATGCGCGATGGCAAGACGGCGGTGAGTGGAGGCTTCGGAATCTTCGACGTGTTGCCGTTACCCTATTTGTTTCAAATGAACGAACTGTTTTCGGCGCCATTCTTTGAGTCCGCGAGCACAAGAAACTTGGCTGCTGGAACTTATCCGGTGGCGGCGTACGCAGCGCTTACCTCATCAACCAACACGCTTCGCCAAGCATACTTCGAACCGAAACCTGGCCGGAACTACGTGATGCAGTGGAATCTCACGATTCAGCGTGAACTTCTGGCGGGCCTGAGCTTGCGGGTTGGCTATGTGGGCTCCCGCGCCGTGCACCAACCCTTTCGCACCGAAGATGCCGACATCGTACTTCCAACTCTGACTCCCCAAGGCTATCTATGGCCTTCACCGGTGGGCAGCGGAACGCGTCTAAACCCGAATGCGGGCCGGATCACGGCCGGTTTTTGGGACGGCCGCTCGTATTACGATGCGCTTCAAATCCAGGTGAAGAAGAAGATCGGGAGCGCCTCTCAGTTGGCCGGTTCTTACACGTGGAGCAAGACCATAGACACTGGCTCAGGAAGCATGGTGGGCGATGAGTACACGAATTCCATTGCCAGCCCGCTGTTCTTTGATCTCAAACTCAATCGGGGGCTTGCGGATTTTAATGTAAGTCACAACCTGAATTTGAATTACACCTGGGCGCTTGGGACCCCTAAGCGGAAAACGGGATTCGGCGTGTTGGCCCTGGGAGGCTGGCAGCTGGGCGGAGTGTTTGAAGCGAGTACAGGAGTCCCCTTTACTCCAGGATTTGCCGGAGATTCCCTCGGCGTCGGCAGCACGGAACCAAATGTCGATGTACCAAATGTGCTGACGGGCCCCGGCTGCGGTTCCTACGTGAACGCGGGCAACCCCAACCACTACATCAGAACACAATGTTTCCAGGTGCCTAATCCGATTACGCTTCGCGGAAACTTGGGCCGCAACACATTGACCGGCCCGGGACTGGTGAACTTCGATCTTTCAGTGGTCAAGAACAATTACGTCAAGAGAGTCTCAGACGCCTTTAATGTGCAGTTCCGAACGGAGTTTTTCAATGTGTTTAACCGCGCGAATTTTGCGCCGCCTCTTGACAACAGAAATATATTTGACGCGACGGGGGCAGCGATCGCCAACGCGGGGCTGATCACGTCCACCCAGACGCCGTCGAGACAGATTCAGTTCGCGCTGAAAGTCATTTGGTGAGCCAAGGCCGAGCCGAGAATCAATTGGGGCACCGCCAAGTTCAGTGAAGGACCAAAGTGTTGATTCGCTTGGGCACTTCTCCTACCGGGATCACACCCACTAGCTTCAAAGTTTTCGCGTCGATGGCGGACACCGACCGATTACCGGAGTTGGAAATATAGACAAGCTTGCTATCTGGGGTGAAAGTGATCCACTCGGGAACGGAACCGGTGGGTGCGTGTCCCAGCGGATGAACGAGAGGTAGCGAGGTGTGACCAACCAATTCCAGATCCGGCAGCGAGTATTCGAATACGGCGTTGGCCAGAGTACTGTTCACCCACAATGATTTGCCATCGGGGGCGACCCCAATCCCGTGGGCAGGTGTGTTCACGCGCCCCTCGGCAATGCCGAATCCGCCGGGCTCATCCGGGAGCGTAATTCTAGCTACTTCGGAGCGCTTCGCAAAATCCACGATAGCAAATCCGTTGAAGTTGGAAAGCTGGACGAAGATGCGATGCGTGGATCCGTCAGGATTTACCTCAAAGGCCATGGGACGCACCGGGTGGTCGAAATTCAATTTCCAGGCGATTTGATCGGTCTGGAGATCGGTCACTGTAGCTGACTGGCCTTCCAGGGAACCGCTGACCGTATACTTGCCGTCAGGGGTGACATAAACATTGTGAACGCTATCGACGGAGATGCTTTTGCCGCGGGTCATTGAAGCTGTTTCGATCACATCGAGTGCGCCCTGCGGCGCGCGGATCCCTACGAGGATGCGACGACCATCCTTGGTGATGGCGATATTGTTTGGCCGGCCGCTCAGGAGCACTTTCTTCAGAATCTCACCGCTCTTGCGATCCACGACGTCGAGGACGCTTTCCAATTCGTTGCTGACATAAACTCGGGCGCCATCGGGAGAAAAGGTGATTCCATGCGGCAGCTCAATACCATGAATCACCTGGACGACAGTGTTGACGGTGGGGTCGATGACATCGATTGTGTCTCCGGCGCTATTGGTAACGTAGATGAGTGCCGCGGGTTTTGGTGAAGACGCAGGGCTGGTTTCTGTTTGCCTACTTCTCACCCATTCCGCAATTGTCAGCCAGTCGGGATCATTCTGGGACTGGAATTGATAACCGCCGGAATGGAACGGATCACCCCCCGCTTCGGGTGCCAGCGGATGGGTCAGCAGCCGGCTTGCACCGGGATCTCCCGGGACAATGTGCTCGAGAATGTTTTGAAAATTGCGCTGAGATTGTTCCGCTGTCCAATTCGCGGCGCCTGGAGACAGCTTCTCCAGGTGAAAGCTTCTGTTGTATTCCGAATGACAGCCGTAGCAGCGGGCGTGTCCGGGCCTTTCTTTCAGGAAGATAGGCTCGACTCTCGATCTAAATGTTTGGAAACTAAGGACGTCCGTCGCCGGAGAAGACGGTTGCCTTCCGGTCGTATCAGGCGAACTGTGGCGAACCCAGGCAGAGAGTATTTGCCATTCAGGATCTTGCTGGGACTTCCAGAACTTGCCGCCCGCATGCGACAGGTCGCCGCCCGCTTCCTGTGCAAGGGGGTGAAGCATGAGTCGGCTGCCGAGCGGATCGCCGGGAGCCACCAATTGGGAAACGATTTCAAAATTTTGGCGCGACTGCTCTTCCGTCCACGAAGAATCCCCCGGCAAGAAGGATTGCAGGCGAAAACGAGTGGTTAGTGTCGAATGACAGTCGTAGCAACGCACTCCGCCTTCACGCCTCTTGAGAAAAATTGGCTCGACGCGAGTGCGATATTCTCCGAAGTTGAGAGGAGATTGAGGTTGCGCGCCTGTCGCCGGCTGCTGTGAATTCGATTGCGACTCTTGAACGGGCATTGGGCCTGCGAGAGAGCGCAAAACAGTCGTGTCCTGGACGCGCGCATGCAGCGCGCAGATTCCCAATGCGGCGATTACGACTGAGCTCGGAATCCTTCTAGTTTGCGAAGTCACTTTCCATGTCCAGCAAAGCGGCAAAGGCTGCTTATTCACCGGCCGTAGACTAGCAATCGAAATGTCCCCGAAACAGGAGTGGGCTGCGGCTTGGGTTGGTCCGTGGTGGGTGCCGCAGCAGGAGCAAAGTCTGCGGTATCAATGAAAAGTTTGTGCGACTTGGGGTCGAGCGCCATGTTACGAGTCCAAAATTCAGTCTTGACGGTTTCTACCACACTGAATTTGTCGGGAGTGTCTTCATGAAAGATGTGGAGAGTGCCTTCACGCGTGGCGGTAAAAAGCAAACCTGTTTCGGGCTCATAAATGTTCGTGTCTACCCCATCACCGATGGGAAACGTCTGGAGGACGTTCCCGCTGTCAGCATCCATGATGGCCAGCACCTTGTTGCGCCCGCCGATAAAGAGGCGGCGATGTTGGACGTCCATATCCATGGCAGTGGCCGCTCCGGAGGGAGCGATGGGCCAGCGGGTTTTGACGGTATTCGTGCGGGAATCCAAGGTGACAACCTCGTCTTTATCCTCGATATTGTCGTAAATCATGCCCTTGCCATCAGCCACGGCGTACTCAGGCCGGCCGCCCATGGGGATTGTTGCTACGACGGTCCCTGTGGCTGGGTCGATCACGGAGGCGTCGTTACTTTTTCCGTTCATCGTAAAGATATGTTTGGAAGCCGGATCGTACAGAATGCAATCCGGATTTCCACCCGTTTTGATATGGCCGCTCACTTTCAGAGTCTTCAGGTCAAATACCACCGCCTCGTCCGCGCCACCGTCGCTGATGAATCCCCGCCCAAGACCCGGGACGAGCGCGATGCCATGCACTCTTTTCAAATCAGGGATACTGCCAATGATCGCGCCGTTGTCCGCGTCCACGACTTTTACTTCCGTGTTGTGTGAGATGTAGAGGCGGCGCGTCGAAGTGTCAAATGTGATGTAATCCCAGTATTCTTTTCCGCCGGGCGCAGCGCCGAGTTCGTATTTCTTCAGCAAGTGATAGCCGCTCCCCGGCGGGCTTGCGAGCACAAAGCCGCCCAGTAGCATGAAAGCGCCGCATGTTCCTAGGCGGTGTAAATTTGAAAACTTCATGTGGAAACCTCCGCACAATGATCAGTACAAACTATTGGCTGCTGCGGTGCGAGAATCGCGACGTTGTGGATGCCTCTTCCGGAATCGCAGAAGCAGGCCGCGCCACAACTGTGCATCTTTGTGACGGTTCAGGGCTGCAGTTCGTAAACTTGGAGTGCGAGCTTCGCATCCGCCTTGCCCTTGCCGGAGACGGCGATATAAAGCCGATTCGACTCCGGGACGAGGATCGAAGTCCTGGCGCGAAATCCTGTGGGCACATCCGCGATATGCGTGTAATGATCGGCATCCCTCTGCTCGAAAACCGTCGTTGTTTCCGTGCCGGTTACATAGATACGCTTGCGCCGGAGATCCCGCCACATGTCGTCGTTCTGAGCTGCGCAGGGGAGCTTCGCGACGACTTTGCCCGTCCCGGTATCGAACACAAAGAATGTGGGCGGCTTTCGCGTGGCGATAAACACTCGATGATTTGGCTCATCGAGAGCAAGCGCGTTCGCGGTTTGAGCCTCGGGTATTAGCCATCTCGCAATAACCTTGCGCGCTTCGAGGTCAACGACGCCTACCTCATTCGTACCTTTTAGATTGACGTACATTATCTTGCCGGCTTTGTTGATGGCCATAGCTTCGGACTGATTGCCGGGAAGCGCAATTTCACCGACTTGCTTGAACGTCCTCGTGTCAATGATGCTGAGCACATGAGTCTTTGCGGATTCTTCGCCGCCACTTGCGACATAATAGTATTGGCTCGTGGGGTCAAATACTGCGCTATCCACGCCGTTGGGAAGTTTGATTGTGCCGAGGATCTTGTAATCCTCACCGCTCACCAATTCGACTCTCCCGAAATCATCATCGCCGTCCGTGACGATCAGCTTGTTGGATTCTCGGAGGAAGAGTGCCGCATGCGGCTGGCCGAACCCCGTAATGCTCTTGAGGTGCTTCCCCTCGAGATCGAACACATCCACGGTTTTGTGGTCCTCGGCAGTGAGAAATAGCCGCTTGCCCTTCAGATCCAGCGCGAAATGGTCGAAGTCCCCCGAAAACCCCGGCAACGGTGTCGTTGCCACTAACTTTAGCGGCTGCTTCACTTGCGCGCTGGTTGACAATGCAATAAAACCAATCGCGGGCATCAGCCACAAGATCACTCCGAGCACCTTTTTCACGTTCTCTCCTCCTCAAGATGAAAGTCCCTGACTTCGTTCGCTGGCACCCTGGGCCAACTTTTGTACAACGCCCCAGACCAGCTCTTCAAACCTCGCGAGCCACGACTCGCCTGGGCTGCATCTTAAGTGCCGTAGACATATGGACTTGATTCGAGATTGCTGCCGGGCAGTCAGCCGAGCACGTTCACAGCCATACCGCTCAGGGACGCGCCCATCGCTGCCTCCTCTACGATCAGAAAATGAACTTGATAGCGAATTGAATTTCCCGCGCGGTCGTAGTCGTTCTCGACAGCAAACCCGCCACTCCAGTTGGTGTTCCGTCAGAGAAAAAGATGTCAGAGTTGTCGGGAGTAGTGGGCGGCGCAAAGTTCGCGTGGTTTATAATGTTAAAGATCTCCGCACGGAACTGCACGTTGAAGTTCTCCGAGATCCTCTTGATGTGGTTGTTCTTAAACACTGAGAAGTCCAAATTCGTTATGCCCGGGCCGATCAAGATATTACGACCGGCATTGCCTCGGAGATTGAAACACTGCAGTGAGGTGGCATCCCCACCTACGCAATTCGCCGTCCAAAAAGCAAGGTCGGGTGCGGTGGGGACGGCGAAGCACTGCGTCTTTATGTAGTTGTTGGGGTTGCCCGGATTCGTAAGTGTCCGGCACCCAGGGCCGCCAAGCCGGTTCGGGAAGGCCCAATCGTCGTTGTTCTGCGTAAGAGCGGGATCATCGCCGGTCCCCCATGTCGGGGTGAACGGAACCCCGTCACTGACCGTAAAGATAAGCCCAAGTTCCCATCCATCCGTCACCCACCGTGCAGGCCCGGAGAGCGACTTAGCTGAGGGGAGATCCCAAGTTCCATTCACAACAAGTGTTCGCCCGACGTTGAAATCGGAAAGGCCACGGACTAACCTCATGTTGAACCAATTCAGACTTGAGATCGAGTTGCCGAACGCGTCGCCCGCCACAGTCGCGGAACTGGTATCAATGCTCTTGCCCCAGGTGTAAGTCCCCTGGACCTGAAAGCCATGGCTCATGCGCTTCGCCAACTGCAGCTCAAGCGCGTTAAAGTAAGAGCGCCCTTGGTAGAACAATCCTCGAACGGAGCCATAGTTATCATTGAGCCTGCTTGCGTTGGGGTCCCATAGGTACCCTGCGGACGTGAGTGTTGGAAGGGCCATGTCGGCGTCATCCACCCGGAAGGGCTGATGCACGCCGCGTGACCCCACGTAGGCAACCATCGACGTTAGGCTTGGAGTGAGCTGGTACTGCACATTGAGGTTCCACTGTGTCACGTAGTTGCGCTTGGGATTGGGATCAATATAGGTTGCGCGCAATTTGTTCCCCGGCAGCGGCGGAAGATTGTTGAAGAACGTGCCGGTTCCCGGATTTTTAATGGAGGTATATTGGAAGAAAGGAGCCGCCAGTGTGGTCAGAAGTGTGAACTGATAAGGCAGCGGCAGTACATCAAATAACCCGGCACCACCGCGTACTGCCATCTTTCCGGTACGGAATGGGTCCCAAGCAAAACCGATGCGCGGCTCGAAATTCTTTGTTGTGGGATTCCCAAAAAATGGGTCGCCTAGGTGAGGCGTGGCGTCCGTGAGGTTCCTTAGGACGGAAAGCTTACCGGCAGTCTCGGTCGGCACAGATGTCATTTCGTAACGCAGACCCAGATTTAATGTCAAGTTGGATTTCCAGCGCCAATCGTCTTGCACGTATACCCCGAAGAGGGTCTGACGAAGGTTGCGCGGTGAAAGGGAGCTGGCGATGCCCCCCTGGAACCTGCCCGGCTGATTCTGGTAGAAAGCCTGCAAGCCGCTAAACTTGAAGATTCCATTTGGATCGGAAAGGGCCCTAATATTGAGCAGCATGCGCTCGACGGTGCCGCCGAATTTGATGGTGTGGGTTCCTTTGTTGGTGAAGGCGTCATCATAAACCTGGAACGAATTCCAACCGTAGTAATAAGCGGATTCCCCGCCCACCCCGCCCAAGAAGGGCGTAATTCCGGTAATAAACACCTGAGGCGCAGTGCGACCCGAAAAAGTGCCCAGAGATGTTTTGGCTGCCTCCGGTACAAGAGCACTCAGGCCTTGGTTGTTGTTTACGACTTCGTGATTGTAACCAAAACGGGCGCTATTCGCTAAGTTGGTCTTGAAGAGATGAGTCTCCTCGACGGCGACTATCTGCCTCGCGGTATTGCTGCCAAGCAAGACATCATTCACACCGTCGGGAGAAGTGTAAGGAGTTTTGTCGAACATGTAGGTGCCAGACAGGTTGTCCTTTTCGGATATTTTGTGATCGAGGCGGGTGGTAACGAAGTTCTCGTTGACAACCTGCTGACCGGCGAAACTGTAGAATGCGATGTCTGGGTTCGCGGTAAGGCCTCTGTTGGGCAGGTGGAAAAAGGAGAGGTAAAGTATGGCGTTATCATCTACACAGATGTTCGACTGCCCAGGCACAATTAGTGTTGTTGTAGTTCCGGGTGGGGGAGGGGGGCACGAAGTCAGCGGAGGACCTCCGTTGTTGAGGATTCCGTTGCGGGCGTTTGCAGAAGGCACTTCGGTAAGTGCCGTGATGCCCTTCGCCTGCCGAATGCCTTCGTAGTCAGCAAAAAAGAATGTGCGGCTTTTCACGATCGGTCCCCCGATCGCGCCGCCGAACTGGTTGCGCTTGAAGGGAGGAGTGCCGCTCGGATCATCAAAAAAGTTTCTGGCATCCAGATGGTTATTACGCAGAAATTCGTAGACGCTTCCGTGCAAGCCGTTGGTCCCGGAGCGGGTAACGGCGTTGACGACTCCTCCGGAGGTCTTACCGTACTCCGCCGAATAGTTGCTCGTGAGGACCGAGAACTCCTGAATGGCGTCCACGCCCAGGTTTCCTCCCAGCACACTCCCGGGGGCTCCATTAGCGTAATCGTTGAGACTAATGCCATCCAAACGATAATTGTTCTGCTGCGGCCGCGCGCCAGAGATGGTCAACTGTTGTCCGAAACCACGATTTCCGCGATCCGCGCCTACTGAGAAGGTCGGCTGGGTCTGGATAGTGCTGACACCGGGCTGCAAGGCTGCCAAATCCGTCCAACTGCGGCCATTGAGCGGCAACTCGCGAACAGTGTTCGCAGTCACGACCGCGCTGATGTCAGAGCTGGCAAGTTGTACAGCGGGAGCTTCCGTGGTGACCTCTACGACGGTTTTCGCAGCGGACCCGACATGCAGGCCGAGGTTGAAGACCTGCTGAGCTCCCACGGTAAGCGAGATCCCCTTACGAGCCTCGGTGGCGAACCCCTTGGCAGAGACCGTGACTTCGTATTCTCCGGGCAGAAGGTTCGCCGCTATGTAGAAGCCGTCCGAGTTCGTCATAACTGTCGTCGTAATTCCGGTCGCCACATTCCTGATCGAAATCTGTGCTTGAGGCACAAATTTATCGGAAGGGTCCGTGATGGTGCCAGAGAGCGTTCCTCCCGCCACTTGGGCGTCGGCTGGAACTGAAAAACAGATTCCCATTATCAAGAGGACTGCTGCTGTGCAGGAATACAAATACAGTGCAGAGAATTTTCTAGAGGACACCGGATCACCTCCACTTTGCGGTTGAGCCTAGTGTAGAAGGGAAGCTGATGCCTTAACGGAGAATTAATTTCTGTTTAGGAAGGCTCTCGGGCACCGCTTCGTGCGGTTCCGTCATGGGTAGATTCACCGTGAAGGTTGAACCCACTCCTACTGTACTCTCACACTCAATGGTGCCGCCCTGGGCGATGGCGATGGCCTGGGCAATGGCCAGGCCAAGCCCTCCGCTCTGCGCGTCGCCGCTATTCAATGGTGCAGCCCGGTAGAACCGATCAAAGATGAGCGGCATGTGCTCTGGGGAGATGCCGATGCCTTGATCTTGAAAACGCAATTGAATGGTCCCTCCCCGAATCTCCAGCATGACGCGGATACACGTGCCATCTGGGGAATACTTGATCGCATTGTCCAGAAAAATCAGGAACAGTTCGTGCAGGAAGGCTTCATCTCCGGTACACGCCAGTTCCTGATTCAAAGCCCGCACGATGGAGATATTCTTCGCGCGCGCGCGTGACGCGGCCAGGGCGCAGGCTTCTTCAAGAACCTCGTTGATATAAAGAGGTTCCCGAACAAGATGTAATTGTCCGGCATCGGCCATCGAGAGGGTAAACAGACCCTCGACGATGCGGGTCAGTTTCTTGAACTCCTCGTCAAATACGCAAAGAGTCTGACGATATTCCTCGGCGCTGCGCGGCTTGGAGAGAAGCAGCTCCGTCTCGCCGTGAAGAACGGCAAGCGGAGTGCGCAATTCATGAGAGGCGTCGGTCACAAATTGACGCAATTGCAGCACGGCCGAATCAACGCTCTTCAAAAGATGGTTAAACGTTTGCGCCAATCGCCCAAGCTCATCATGAGGGGCAGCTAACGGCAGCGGCGTCCAAAATCCTTGCCGATTCGTAACACGTTTGGCCATCAGCGCAGCATGCCTGGTTAGCTCCTTGATGGGCGCAAGGCTTCTGCCGACGTACAGCGCGGAGATTCCCGCTGTCACCAGGAGACTGAGGGGAAAAAGCAGCAGTGCAACTCCTCCAAAATTGTCGAGCACTCGGTTGGTCCCAAAGGTAGGGATGGCTACGGCAAGAATGCGAGCCTGATTTCCTTGCTGAAAAGGAATGAGTGCCACGCGCACCGTTTCGCCATTTTCCAGGTCAGCGATCCCGAAAGTCGGCCGTGAACCGGCAAGATTCAACCCATTTAGCTTCATCGGCGCCGCAAGATTCTTGGACCTCTGGAAAACGTGGCCGTTTTGGTCCAGGAGCTCAAAAAACTCGCCCGGAAGGTCTAGACGGTTTATGTCTTTCGCGTCAGGTTCGGAGACCATATCAGCAATGATTGGGCGGGCAGTCTCCAGCAGTTGACGATTGAGTTGGGTATGGACCGCATGGGCCAACAGGCCCCAAAACGCCAGGTACGACGCCGCTAGAAGCACACCGACGACGGTGCAGAAAAGCAACATCATCCGGAGGCGAAGCGTTCTGACCTTCATGACCCAGGTGTCCCCAGGCGGTATCCCACGCCGCGGATCGTATGAATGAGCTTGATGGAGCGATCTTGATCAATCTTCTGGCGAAGGCGATTGATATAAACCTCAACGAGATTTGTTTCGCTATCGAAGTGGCAATCCCAAACGTGTTCCACGATTTCGCTGCGGGTAATCAGCTCAGGTGCCCGCAGCAAAAGCAACTCGAGGAGGGAAAACTCTCTGGAGGTCAGAGGGATTGTCACTTTGTCACGTGTGGCTCGGCGGCGGTGACGGTCGAGTGTGAGGTCCGCGTAGCGAAGCTTTGCGTTGCTGCTATGGAATCCGCGGCGGACAAGTGCCCGGACCCGCGCAAGGAGTTCCGCCAAAACAAATGGCTTCGTGAGATAGTCATCCGCGCCTGCATCCAGGCCTTCAACCCGCTGCTCGACCAAACCTCGCGCCGTAAGCATCATCACGGGAGACTCTATCCCTCGTTGACGCAACTCGCGACAGACTTCAATCCCGCTGAGATCGGGCAAACGCACATCGAGGAGAATGGCGTCGTAGGGAACGTCAGCTCCTAATTCCAGCGCCTTGTGACCTGATTCCGCAACATCCACTGCGTAAGTGTTTTCTCTCAACGCGCGGGCGATGAAGCTGGCGACTTTCCGTTCATCTTCGACTAGGAGGATCCGCATGGGAGCACCGGTATTCTCGCACAACGAGGCGCTGGGCGGGCCGTGTCAAGTTATTTCGAATCCTCGTTCGGTTCCGAGCCACGCGCCTTTTCAGAGGACTTCGAATACAAGTACCTTAGCGCTTGTGGTGTCGTGCTGAGGCACGGCCACAAAGTAGCGCTTTAATTCGGGCACAAGACGCGCTGTCCTCCCCATCGGGCCCGTGGAGACGTTCCCGAGCGACTTGTAGCTATCGGGGCTGGACTGCTCAAAGATGTCCACGGCACCGTCGCAAGCAGCATAGACGCGTTTGCTGGCGGCATCGTATGTAATGTCGTCAACGCCTTTGGTGATCGCAAAGGATGTAACTTCCTTGCCCGTTTGAGTATCCAGTACTGCAATCTGCGAAGTGCGGCAGGCAACGAACAAACGATGGTTCGTTTCATCGAGGGCCATGGCGACGTTATTCTTGCAGAGCGTCACCGGCCAGCTCGCGACCAGTTCGCGCTTTTCCCGGTCCACCACGGATACCTGGTTCCTGGCCCTGTTGTTTACATACATTTTCGGCGTGGACTTCTCCAGCGCCATGGCCTCCAGGGTCTCGCCGTCAATTTTGAGGTCGGCCAATTTTTTTCCGGCAGTCGTATCAATGACACTCAACATCGAGTACGTCTGATGAACGTCACCACCGCCGTTGTCGACGTACAGGTATTTTGTCGCCGGATCGTATCCGATGGAATCCGCGTCCTCCAGGAGTTTCACGCTAGAGACCTGCTTGTATGTTGTGCCGTCGAAGATCTTCAGGTCGCCCGCATCCCCATCCGTTACGTAAATGCGGTTGAGATCTTCCCGATAGAGCACGGCGTGCGGTTTGCCGATTCCATCTATCTTGTGGAGCAGCTTGCCTGTCTTAAGATCAAAGACAACGACGGCGTGGTAGCCTTCCGGAGTGGCAAATAGCCGCCCGCCTTTGAGGTCAATTCCGAAATGGTCGAAGTTCCCTTTCACTTCTGCCGGCAGCTCATAAGTCTGGAGCAGCTTGATGGGCGCAGCCATCTGGCACCGGGCTTGATCCACGAATACCCCGAGGATCGCGACTAGGACTAAATGCCGTTTCTTCATTTTCGCTCCCTAAGATGGAATGCTTTTCACGTGAAGCCGATTTGCCAGTCACGGCTTGATTCATCCCGCCTGGTCCATGCGGTGGACTGCCTTGCCGCCTGCCGTGTCAGACGGTCATTTTGTGCCACGGGCAGCAAGCTTTGTCGAAGAATCCTTGCGTGGGCCAAGATGGCCCTCTCCGAATCCGTGCCACAAAGGAACCGCTCCAGGACGACTCAGACTCCGCAAGAGGACAGCACGAGGGAGCATAGTGGATTCACTGCGGTTCCGACTTAAAACAAGATTAATTTCTGTTTAACTCAAAGGGGATGATTGACCAGATTCTGGCTGCGGGTAAGCTCGTTCAGGGGAAGAGCTTTATTGTTCAAGAGAATGAAAGACCTGTTAGTAGAACTCAAGGAAACAAGCAGTGCGGGAAGGATCAGGCTACCCTCACGAAAGTTCGTAAGGAACTTCGAGGACACTATAGGATTACTGCTTCGAGGAACAAACAGTGAGTAGAAACACTCAACTTAAGTTGGCAGCACTCTTGAGCGCAGTGCAGGTGTGCCTGATCTCGCTGTTGGCGCCAATCACGTCAAATGCGCAACATCCTGCTCACAAAGGTGCAAAGCCACGGGGAAATTCCCTGCAATACGTCATACTCCTCAGTATCGACGGAATGCATAGCCTTGATCTCGCTAATCTGGTCAAAGACAAGCCCGATTCGGCGCTTGCGAAATTGAGCCTACACGCCGTTACCTACACCAATGCTTCCACGTCATTCCCATCCAACTCTTGGCCGGGCCTGCTTTCCATGGTGACGGGTGGTTCTCCCAATGTCACTGGAGTGATTTTCGAGAACTCCTATGATCGCAGCTTGTCGCCACCCGCATCCGATTGCTCCAAGATCGGAACGACGGTGATCTTCGATTCGTCGATTGACAAGAATCGGGATGCGGTCGATGGCGGAGGAGGGATTAATCCAGATCGGCTGCCGAGGGATCCCAAGAAGGGCTGCACGCCCGTATTTCCGCACAACTTCGTCCGCGTAAACACGATCTTCGAAGTCATAAAGAGCAGCGGCGGCCGTACCGCGTGGGCCGACAAGCATCCCGCGTACGATTTCGTGAATGGTCCTTCCGGCACCGGGGTTGACGACTTGTTTACGCCCGAAGTTCGCTCGTTTCGGGGCCTTAAAAACGTTGAATCGTACGACGACCTCAAGGTAGCGGCGATTCTCAACGAGATCGGCGGGAAGGACCACACCGGAATGCGAGAAGTCGGGGTGCCTGCAGTTTTTGGAATGAATTTCCAGGCCATCAGCGTCGCGCAAAAGACCGCCGGTGGGGGTTACCTCGACGGGAGCGGTCGTCCAAGCCCACCACTGGATGACGCCTTGGTCCATACGGATCAGTCCATCGGAAAGATCATGGCCCGCCTCCAGGAGCGACACTTGCTTGACTCTACGCTCGTCATTATCACTGCCAAGCATGCAGATTCTCCAATTGATCCCGCAAAGTTGAAGCATGCTGACCTGGAACTCATCCCCAGGACTCTCAACGCCGTTCATGAAGGATTGTTGGCCGGTGTGGAGCAAGATGGAAGTGTTGCCTTGCTATGGCTCTCAGATCAGAACCGGACGGCTGAGGTGGTCACTGCATTGCGAAAGATCCAGGAACAGGCAGGCATTCAGGAAATCTATTCGGGCGAATCATTGAAACTCTTGTTCAACGATCCAAAGAGCGATCCACGTGTGCCAGATATCATAATTCAGCCGACCCCTGGACAAATCTACGTGGATGCGGGTGGCACATTCATCGCGGAACATGGCGGCAATGCGAACTCGGATCGAAACGTTCCACTTCTTGTAGCTCACCCGCAATTCAATCATCTGGAAATCAAGTTTCCCGTGCAAACATCGCAGATTGCTCCCAGCATCCTGAAAGCACTAGGGCTGAACCCTGACAAATTAGAAGCGGTAAGAATTGAAAAAACGCCGGAGTTGCCAGGTCTGGATCTCGATCTACCTCGCAGAGCAAATCTGCCGCCCACGAAAAAGCAGTGACATCAAACCGAGTGAGAAAGATCACGAGGCTTACGACAGATCGAACCGACTTGGCGTGCTTCTGAAGAGTCTTTTCGATTCAGCGTCATCTTCAACACTTCAGCCAGGTGCATCGCCGGCTTGCCGGTGCCTTGGAGGATCTGCTCGCGGCAGCTGAATCCGTCCGTCACTATCAATGTGTCATGCGCGGCATTCCGAACAGCCGGCAACAGAACTCGTTCTGCCACAGCCTGTGATACCTCAAACTTGTCTTTCTGGAATCCGAAAGGTCCGGCCATTCCACAACATCCGGAATCCAGGGATTGCACCTCTGCGCCCAACCTTCGCAGTAGCGCTTCCTCATGATCCATTTTCATCAGCGCCTTTTGGTGGCAGTGGCCATGGAGCAGAATTCTTATTGAACATTTGGACGAAGGATAGTCTGGGGCGTATTTCTGCAGAAACTCGCTGAGAAGGAATGTCTGGCTCCGGAGCCTGTCGGCCTGGTCATTGGTGGGAAACAGATTGTGCAGCTCATCTCGAAACACGGAAGCGCAACTCGGCTCCAATACAACTATCGGCAGCCCCGCGTCAATCTGAGTACCGAGCGCATTTATGATTTGGCGTAGTTTGTTCTTGGCTCTCTCCAGCATGCCAAAGTCATAGAGAGGTCGCCCGCAGCACAAGGGGCGTAGCGAACAAATCACGTTGAAGCCCGCATCCTCAAGAACTTCCAGCGCGGCTCGGCAAGTTTCCGGATGAAAGTAGTTGTTGAACGTATCCACCCATAGAACGACTTGCTGGGTGTTGAGCGGCGCAGATTGCAAACTCTTGTCTTCGCCGAAGATGGAAGGACGCTTCCGTCGTACCCATTGCCTAAAGCTCATCGTCGCCAGTCGCGGCAATTGCCGCTGCGGAGCTAAGCGCAAGAGTTTTTGAAGCAGGTAACGGGATCCCAGTGCCTGGCTGAAAAAGTTTGCGATTCCTGGGATGATCGAGCCGATCCTTGCCCACTGCTCCACCAGGCCAAACGCATAAGCATTCAACGGTCGCCGCTTCTTTTCGTAATAGTGCGACAAAAACTCCGCTTTGTAGGTTGCAATATCGACGTTCGCAGGGCATTCCGACTTGCAGGCCTTGCACGAAAGACAAAGCTCCAGGGCTTCCTTAACGTTTTCGTCTTCCCAGCCGCCGCGGATCACCTCGCCCTGAAGCATCTCAAAAAGCATGTGAGCGCGTCCCCGCGTGCTGTGTTCTTCTTCCAGCGTCACCATATAACTCGGGCACATCGCGCCGCCGTCACCCTTCCGGCAGGCTCCGAGTCCGATGCAGCGGAGGGAGGCCTTCGCAAACGAACCACTATCGTCAGGGAATTTGAAATGCGTTTCCGGTTCCAGTGGTTTATAGTCCGCGCCCAGCCGCAAATTCTCAGTAGGCAAGTACGCATCGACAATTTTGTGTGGATTCAACTTACTATCCGGATCCCACGCCGCCTTGAACTCGCCGAAAGCTTTAATCAGCTCGGCACCGAACATTTTGGGAAGCAATGCGGCTCGCGATTGGCCATCGCCGTGCTCGCCGGAGAGCGAGCCCCCGTAGGTGACCACCAAATCAGCCGCGCGCTCGATGAATTCTGAATACTTGCGAATCCCGTTTTGGCTTTCAAGATCGAAGCTGACACGCATGTGGACACAACCATGTCCAAAATGACCGTAGAATGCGCCTCGGTAATGGTATTCATTCATCAGCTTGCGGATGTCTCTCAGATAGCCCCCGAGCTTTTCGGGAGCCACCGCAGCATCATCCCAGCCTTCCCACTCCGCTGGTGCACCGGGAGCAAAGGCGGCCGCCCGCGGCCCCGTCTCGCGTATTTGCCACACCTTACGGGCTTCTCCCTCCGAGTACAGCCGGGCGCCAGGTGCTTCGCTGACATGTTTTAGACGATCGATGAGTTGCATGGCACGATTGCGCACCTCGTTCGGATCATCAGCCCCGAATTCCACCAGCAATATCCCGCGGCCCTCAGGAAGGAGGTCTAGGTTCGGTGCTCCTTTCCTCTGGAGTCCGTCGACGATGCTTCCTTCAAAGCCTTCCAGTCCGATCGGATGGAACTGCAATATCTCTGGAACATGATCGGCTGCGAAGAACGCATCGCGATACCCCAATCCAACAAGGGCGCGATGCTGGGGACTATGGATCAATGTCAATTTAGCTTCGAGCACGATCGCGCACGTACCTTCTGTTCCGACGAGTGCGCGTGCGACGTTGAATCCCCTTTCAGGTAGCAGCTCATCCAGGTTGTAACCGGAGACCCGTCGCGGAATTTGCGGGAAGCGCGCGCGGATTAATCCAGAGTAGTTTTCCTGAATTGCACGCAACTTGCTGTAAATCTCGCCGCGGCGGCCACCCTGGGTAATGATCTCAGCCAGTTCCGTTTCACTTGTGGCGCGCACCGTCATCTGCGTGCCGTCGTAAAGCAGGATTCGCAGTTCTTCGACGTTGTCGACCGTTTTCCCGCCGAGCAACGAGTGTGTCCCGCACGAATTGTTCCCGATCATGCCACCGATGGCGCAGCGATTGTGGGTTGAAGGATCGGGGGCAAACGTCAATTCGTGTGTCTCAGCGCGGTTGCGCAAGGAGTCCAGAACGACCCCTGGCTGAACACGCGCGAATCTTGAGCCGATGTTGAGCTCAAGGATTTGGTTCATATACTTTGTGAAATCCAATACCACCGCGACATTGCAGCATTGGCCAGCCAAGCTTGTCCCGGCCCCTCGGGCAAGAACGGGAGCGCCGTACTTCCTGC
>Ga0137390_10000325_pt1 | contig 31438 bp, 25 predicted proteins | sample 15con2h24AmetaG_FD_104937 | JGI IMG/M metagenome (GOLD analysis project Ga0137390, IMG submission 104937) | Vadose zone soil microbial communities from Angelo Coast Range Reserve, California, USA - 15con2h2.4A metaG | ecosystem: Environmental > Terrestrial > Soil > Vadose zone > Saprolite... | reverse complement strand
CTCCATCTGGCGCAGGAAGCCCTCGAAGAGACGGGCGAACTGCCCGACATCGATGTCCACGTCCGAGAGCATATCGGTCGGATCCCGCAGGTGCTCCGACTGTCACCGGGTTGGGTTAGCCCTGATGGGCGGGCGAAATGATGCCGATGGGCCATTGGGAGCCCCCTGCCCGTTGTCGATCATCAGACCACGGGTGACAAGCGTCTGAGCCGAGGAACGACGTCGTTCGTCATTGCCTGCGCAGTGGGGGCTTTGGCGTTTCGAGGTCGGTCGGTGACCGTCAAGGGAGGCTACTGGTGCAACGATTTCGACTTCGACGCAGACGGCTTGACGATCGGGGCACGGTCGCCCTGGAGTTCGCCCTGGTCATTCCGACCCTCCTCCTCCTCGTCTACGGGGGGCTGTCGTTTGGCCTCGCGATGGCCGCCAAGAGCGTGACCACCGAAGCTGCCGCGGAGGGTGCTCGGGCTGCGATCGGCGCCCCCATCATCGCCGCCGACGGCGGAAGCCAGTGCGCTGCGTACACGCGCACGGCCCGGGCCCAGGCGCTGCAGGCGCTCAACGGGCTCGGCACCTCGTCGTCGTATGCAACCGTCACCCCGACGGTCGGCATGCTGGCGGGCGGGGCGTGTGTGGACACCGCCACCACCGGGGTGATCGTCACCGTGACCGTCAGTTATCCGTATGCCGCCCATCCGACGATTCCCAATGCACCGGGCATGGGGCTCGTGTTGCCGACGAGCATCGACGCGACCTACGCCGTCGAGGTTTCATGAAACCCTCCGTGCATTCCGCCCGCGCGCGCCTGGCCGGCCGCTGCCGGATGGTGCTGGGCCACGAGGAAGGGGAGCGGGGCGCCATCGTCATCGTGGCCGCGCTGGTCCTCACCATCGTGGTGTTCGCCGGCGCGCTCTCGCTTGACATCGCGGGCCGGGTGGCGGAGGTGCGCCGGGACCAGGCAACGGCAGACCTTGCCGCGCTGGACGCGGCCCGGGATCCGACGCATGCCCAGACCCTTGCAGCCGCAAGCGCGCTGCGCAACGGGGTCGCCACGGACGTCACAGCCACCGTGGGATCGGTGAGCGTCGTCAATGGTGTCAACACCTTCACGGCCGGGGCCGGCTCCGCGGTTCAGGTCGTCGTGTCCACGCCCTACAACGACTTCCTCGGTGGGATCAATTCGCACATGGCCGCGACGGCCGTCGCCCAGAACTCCGGCAGGGCCGGCTTCTCCATAGGGAGCACCCTCGTCGATGTCACTACGGGTATCGGGAAAGCGGGGGGTGGCAGCTTTGGGCTCGTCGGCTACAAGGGTCTTGCGAGTGGCAATGTGACCCTGGGCGCCCTCGCGACCCAGCTCGGGTTCGGGGCACTCACGGCTGACAACGTGCTGAACAGTCAGGTCTCTGTCGCCCAACTCGTGAACGCATCTGCCGCGCTCATCGGTTCCAGCGATCCCGCCTACGCCGCGTTGACGACCTTGGGCGAGAGCTTTGGTGTCAACACCGCAGGCACCAACGCCAATCTGATGTTGAAGGACATTCTCGGCCTGCAGACGGGAGCTGGAGTGGGCCTGGGAGCGAGCGTCAACCTTCTCCACGCGGTCAGCGGTGCGCTCCAGCTTGCCAACGGGAAGGCAGCGATCGGCGCCAACGTCGGCCTGAGTGTCCTCGGCGTGGCGGGCGCGAGCTTCAGTCTCTCCGCCATCGTCCCGTCCACCGTCGCCTTCGGCCCGGTCGGTACCACGGCAACCAACACGCAGGTGACTGTCACCCTGAATGTCGACCTCAACATCGGCCTGGCAACTGTCCACCTGCCGCTTACGATGTCGTTAGGGGGCGCCATCGGAACCCTGAAAGCGATCGACTGCACAGGGACCAGCCCGAGCGACATCAAGATGGGTACGACGTTCCAGTCGGTGACCGCAGCAACCTCGTCGGGATCGGTGAGCATCTACCTCGTCGGTAACGTCGGCACGGTTTCGGGCACGGTGACCAGTGCCGCCAACCCCGTTGCTGACGCGACCCTCAACGAAACCACCAACTTCACGCCCAATGCGGCCGGCACCACCCCCAACGACAACCCGGTCACTGTCAGCTCCAACCTGGCCGGAGCCAGCGCCAACTTCACCGGCAGCGGGCTCACAGGGGGCCTCACCGCTGCCGCTCTGAACCTGGCAGTCCAGAATGCATTGCCGGGACTGATCACGGCAGTGACGAGCAGCCTCGCCGGTACCATTGGCGTCAACGTCGGCAACGCCGACTATCTCGGGATCCAGCCACCCCCTCCCCTGTGCATCCGGCCCGCGCTGGTGCACTAACCGGTCGTCATCTGGCCCGCTTCCTTCTCCGGCCACTGGTAGGCGCCGACTTCGACACGGCAGCGGCCTCGCCGTGGATGAGGGTGGCGAACTGGGCCTCGCACTCCGCGTAGAAGTCCCGCATCCCCCGCAGGCGCTCGTCGTCGCGGCCCTCTGCTGCCTCGATGGCCGTCTCCGCCACGTGGCGGATGCTGACGAGTTCCCGCAACCGGATGCGCAGCAGGCGCTGCCATCCGTCGGGATGCATCTCGTAATAGATGCGCCGGTCGCCCGGGAACGACACGCGGGCCACGATGCCGAAGCGCACCAGCAGGCTCGTCGCCGAGCTAACCGACCCCGCCGATAGCTGCAGCACCTGGCGGAGTTGGCCGGCCGACTGGTGGTGCGGCTCGCACACGACGAGCCAGGCCAGAACCCGGGCCAGGCTGCGCGGCACGCCGACCTCGGTGTGCATGCCCACCTGCTCGACGAACTGCCGCTGCCACGCGGGAGGGTCGGCAGGCCCCGGCGTGGTCTGGGCGGACCCGGTGCTCAAGCGCCGAGCACGTCCCGCCGCCGGAAGGCGACGCCGCCGGCGAGGGCGCACGCGGCCCCCAGCCCGACCAGGGCTGCGGCGCTGCCCCAGTGCGGGGGAGCGGCCGGGGCCGGCGCGAGGTGGTAGAGGATGGACGTGTCGAGGATCCAGTGGCTCGTCGTGACCACGGACCCAACGAACTCCACGAGGAAACCCCACGCGACGAGGCCGTAGACGGCGGGGGTGACGATCCGGGGGGCTACCCCGTGGACGAGGGTGCCGAACCCGAGGAGGAACAGGGCGGGCGGCACCGTGTTCAGGCCGCCCTCGACGAGGCTGCCGAAGCTCACGCCACTGTGCTGCGAAGCGGCGCCGATCCATGTGGCAACCCCGGCTGCCGCACCGAAGGCGAACAGGATGACGGCTTCAACGCCGAGGCGCCCGGCCAGCCACGCGCCACGGCCGACGGGTCGCGCCAGGAGGTGCTCGACCCGTCCCGTGGCCTCCTCCTCACGGTTGGCGACGGCGTGCCCTGCGGCGACCAGCGACAGCATGATGGCGACCAGCAGGAACGACAGCCCGAGGTAGGCGAGGGTCCCGCCTCGCTGGCCGCCCAGGCGGCCCAGTGCCTTCTCGATGGCGGCCGACCCGGAGGCGGCAGCGGCGGCGCTGCGGGCGACGAGGCCCTCGACCGCGGCCACGGTCGTCACCGCAAGGAGCCAGGCGACGCTGTTGGGCCGTAGGAGCCTCACGCTCAAGCCGGTTGGGCTCCCGAGCAGCCCCGTCCTGGCCGGCGCGCTGTCGGCTTCGGCCAGGACCCCGGCACCGACGTCGCGAGTGCCGGCGAGGTGGACGCTGAGCCCGGCGAAGGTCGCCACGAACGCCCCGATGGGCAGGAGCGGCAGGAGGTGGGATCCCTCGAGGGGATGCAGCTCTTCGACCCACCCGATCGGGCTCGCCCAGCGGAGCCATCCCAGGCTCGTCCCAGCGTCGGCGACGACCCGGATGAGGTACGCGACCCCGAGCATGCCGCCGCCGAGGCTCGCAGCCCGGCGCCGGGTCGTGGCGAGCTGGCTCGTGAAGGCCCCGACCGCGATGAACATCGCAGCGCCGCAGGTCAGGCTGAGCGCCAGGAACAGGCACCCCCTCGGTGACAGGGCTGGACCGCCCGCCCGTCGGCGACCGCGGCGAGCGAGGTGATGGCCAGCACGACCCCCCATCCGGCGGCCACCCCGGCAAGCCCCTGGGCGGCGGCCCGGCGCCGGGTGGTCCAACCCGCGAGCAGCAGCTCCCACCGCCCGGCCTCCTCCTCCCCTCGCAGCAGGCGGGTCGATGCCAGCAGACCCCAGACGGCGCCGATCAGGGTCAGGGTGACGGTGGTGCGCCAGCTCGCGAAGCCGGCGACGGTGTCGATGTGGCGGGCCGGCCCGATGAGTGCCCGGAGGCCGGCGTTGGACCCGAACGAGCGGGCGAGCTCCTCACGGGCCACCTGGGTCTTGTAGGTGAGGGCGAAGCCCGAGATCGATCCCACGACGTACGCCCCGAAGACGTAGCCCCACACGAGGGCGGAGCGGGCTGCCCTCCGGGCGACGAGCCGGCGCAGCACGGTCGTGGGCGAGCCGGCCACCGCCGGAAGCGCCGGGGTCCCGGTTCGGGTCAGGGTTTCAGCGCTGGGCATGGGCCCGTTCCTGCGGCGCTTCATGGGTCCCGTAGTGGGCCAGGAAGAGCTCTTCCAGGGATGGCTCCCGGCTCAGCAACTCCCGCACCCCCGTGCCCGCCAGGGCCTTGAGCAGCGGCTCCATGGGCCCCTGGACCTGGCAGCGAATGCGGTTCCCCTCCACCACGAGCGACGTGATCCCCGGCACCCCGGACAGGTCGGGCGGCGGCCGGTCGAACACGGCCTCGACCAGCAGGGCCGAGAGGTGGCGCATCTCGGCGAGGGTGCCGATCTCCACCAGCCGCCCGGCTCGGAGGATGGCAACCCGCTCGCAGAGGGCCTCGACCTCGCTGAGGATGTGCGAGGAAAGGAATACCGTCTGGCCGTTCTCCTTGGCTTCGGTGATGCTGTGGCGGAATGCCTGCTCCATGAGGGGGTCGAGGCCGCTGGTTGGCTCATCAAGGATGAGCAGGTCGGGGCGCCCCATGAGCGCCGCAATCAGCACCAATTTCTGGCGGTTGCCTTTGGAATAAGCTCGCACCTTTTTCCTGGGATCGAGTTCGAATCGTTGGATGAGCTCCGCGCGGTAGGAACTGTCCACCCGACCCTGGACATTGCCGAGGAGTTGGAGGGTCTCCTCGCCCGTCAGCGAGGGCCAGAGGGTTGCCTCCCCCGGGCAGTACGCCAGCCGTTTGTGCGCCTCGACGATGTCGCGCTGGCTGTCCAGGCCGAAGATCTCCGAACGCCCCGCCGTGGGCTGGGCGAGGCCCAGCAGCAGCCGGATCGTCGTGGTCTTGCCCGCCCCGTTGGGGCCGAGGTACCCGACAACCTCACCGTGGGCCACCTCGAGCGTGAGGTCCGACACCGCCGTGACGCTCCCGTAGCGCTTGGTCAGACCCTCGGTCCGGATCGCCGGTGCGGTCGCCGTGCCCATGGCCACCTCCTCATATGTTTCAGAATATTCTGAAACAAGTGGGTGCCAGCGCGCAAGGGGGTCGTTCGGAATGCGGGGGCCGGTGGGCTGGGCGCTCCGAAGGGATCAGTCGATGAGGCCCTGCTGCAGTGCGGCGGCCACGGCCTGGGTCCGGTCGCGCAGGCCCATCTTCGTGTAGATGTGCGCGATGTGGGTCTTCACCGTTTGGGTTCCGATGCCGAGTTCCGTCGCGATCTGTTTGGTGCTGCGGCCGTGGGCCATCGCCTGCAGGACCTCGTGCTCGCGGGGTGACAACGTCTTCTGGTCGGCCGGTTCCTGCCGCTCCCGGCCGCTGGCGAGTTCCCGGACCAGGTACTGGGTCATGGCGGGGTGGAGGGCGGCCCTCCCGTCGGCAACGGTCATGACGCCCTCGATGAGCCCCTTGTCGAGCTCGGTTTTCAGGAGGTAACCGCTGGCACCGGCGACCGCCGCCCGCTGCATGTACAGGCTTTCGTCGTGGACCGTGAGGACGAGGCACCGCACCTGCGGGTGGCGGACCCGGATGGTCCGGACCGCCTCGAAGCCGTCGAGTTCGGACATCTCCTTTTCAGGGGGATCGCAGCCTCTGCCGCCGGGCGGCTCGCTTCGTGGGGGCTGCTACTCCCCCCGAACCCCCCAGGTCGACCACCGCAACGTCGGTCTCGACCCGGTCCACGATCTCGAGGAGCTCCCTGCCGGTCCGGGCCTCCGCCACCACCTCGATGTCCGGCGATTGGCCAAGGATGACCCGCAGGCCCATGCGGACCATCGGATGGTCGTCGGCGGCGACGACGCGCACCGGGTGATGCACCTGATTTCTCCCCGTGAGGCGTCGCGTGAATTATCACCTCACTCTGGGGGAAAGAGCCATAGTCAGTGGTAGGGATTTTCTTCTAGTTATGTTGAACCCCACGGCCACGGTGGCAGCCGTTTTCTCGCGACCCGCTTGTCACGGTTTGTCGTCGTTGCGTTGCCCCGGCATGGCTCCGGGAGGATGATATTCAGCTACGATATCGGCCACCGATGTCGACGGGGTGTGGGAAATTCCGGCCGGGGACGCCCTGATGACCCCCTGATGACCCCCTCGTGACCCTCAGGACGCCACCCGGGCGCCAGGTCTCCCTGGCGACGATCGCAGCCGAGTGGGCCCGCATCGGCATCACCGGCTTCGGGGGGCCTCCGGCCCACATCACCCTGCTGCGACGGCTCTGTGTCGAGCAGCGTGGATGGCTCTCTCCGGAGGAGTTCGAGGACGGCATCGCCGCCACCAGCCTGCTCCCTGGCCCGGCGTCCACCCAGCTCGCCATCTACTGCGCCTGGCGGCTCCGGGGTGCCTGGGGAGCGCTCCTGGGCGGCTTGGGCTTCATCCTGCCGGGCTTCTTAGTCATTATGGGGCTTTCGGCCGTCTTCCTGGCCGCCCGTCCGCCCCGCCTCGTGGAGGGAGCGGCCGCCGGGGCCGGTTCGGCCGTCCCGGCCGTGGCCATCCACGCTGCGGGGACCCTGCTCCCGGCCAGCCGGCGTCGTGCCGGGAGGTCGGGACGGGTGCGGTGGGTCGGCTACCTTGCCGCGGGGGCGGTTGCGGGCGCCCTGGTCGGACCCTGGCTGGTGGCGGTGCTCGCCGCCTGCGGCCTGGCCGAGGTGCTGCTGACCATGGACCGCCGGCCCCACCAGGGCTTCCTGGTGCTGCCCCTCGCCGCCGGGCCGGGCACCGGGGGCTTGCTGGCCCTGGCCTGGGTGGCGTTCAAGGTCGGCGCCCTGTCGTACGGCGGCGGCTTCGTGATCATCCCGCTCATGCAGCACGACGCCGTCGTCGCCTACCGCTGGATGACGGATTCCCAGTTTCTGGGAGCTGTGGCCCTCGGGCAGCTCACCCCCGGCCCCGTCGTGCTCACGGTGGCTGTCGTCGGGTACGCGGCGGCCGGTATGCCGGGTGCGGCCCTGGCCGCGGCGCTGTCGTTCGCCCCCTCATTCGGGTTCGTCCTGCTGGGAGCGCCGCGGTTCCGGCAACTCCGCCGCAACACCACCATCCACGCGTTCCTCGCCGGGGCCGGGCCGGCCGCGATCGGTGCCATTGCCGGCGCGGCAATCCCGCTCGGTTTGGCCCTGAACCACCTCTGGCAGGCGGGCGTGCTGGCGCTGGCTTCGGTGTGGTTGCTGCCGGCCCGCCGCAGCGTCGTGAGCGGGCTTGCCGGCGCCGCCGTCCTCGGCGCGGTTGGCGCTCTTGCGGGCCTTCCGATCAGCCGCTGAACACCCCAGAATCGGGAGGGTGGCAGCAGTCTGGCCCGCATGGCGGGAAATTTCGCTGCCACCTCAGCGCCGAGTCGGACGTTATAGAGACGTTATAGAGACGTTATAGAGGAGACGTTGTAGAGAAAGGGTACGTGCCGCACAGCCCCGGCACAGGGTTGCACGAGGCATCCAGGGGGTATAGTTAAAGCCGCTATGCCACAAATGTCGCCTTCGGTCTTCCTAGCCCTTGTCGTCGCACTCAGCGGCGGCGCGACGTGCTGCATCCACCGTGCCGCTCGTCCCCTCCCCGCCCGGTCTACCGGGAGTGCCGTGGGGGGACCGGCTGCTGGGGCATGGCCACATGCAGCGGGCCGCGTCGCTGGCCGGCTGGGCTTCGCGACGTCGACGGCCAAACCCCGGGCGCTCCGGGCGGATAGGGCCGCGCCCACCGCGTAGCAAGTAGCTGCAGCACCTGCGGTAGCGGCGCCGGCACCATCCTCACCCCACGCTCCCGGCTCCGCCGTACCCCGTCGTAGCCGGGACGACACTCCACCGGAGCCCACGTGTCCTGGTCCTATCAGAAGGAGTCCACCTGGCGTCAGCTGCCACTCCCGATCCCGGGGGTGGGGCGGCTGGCAGACGTCGCCGCGTCGCTGGCCAGCCTGCCGCTGCTGGGGACGATCCTGGCCCTCCTGGGGCTCCTCGTCCTGGGCGTGGTCATCCTCGCCGCGGTGGTCCTCTTCGTCGTCCTGGGTCCGGTCGCCGTGCCGAAGGAGCTGGCGTCGGCGACCGCCCGCACCACCACGGTGTACGGAGCCGACGGCACCCCGATTGCGCTCTGGCACGGGGCTATCAACCGGCAGCCCGTGAGCCTCGACCAGATCTCGAAGTACCTCCCGCAGGCGGTCGTGGCCGAGGAGGACGCCCGTTACTACTCGAACCCCGGCGTGGACGCCCGCTCCGTCCTGCGGGCCGCGCTGGCGGATCTGCGGTCGGGCAAGGTGGTCGAGGGAGGTTCGACTATCACCCAGCAGTACGTGAAGGTGGCCTACGTCGGCAACAAGCCGTCGCTGAGCAGGAAGATCCTGGAAGCACGCATCGCGCTCGAGATCTCCCGGCACCTCAGCAAGGCCGAGGTCATGAACCGCTACCTCAACACCGTCTACTTCGGCAACGGGGCGTACGGGGCGCAGGCGGCGGCCAAGGCGTACTTCGGGGAGGACGCCTCCGCGCTCACGATTTCCCAGGCGGCCCTCCTGGCCGGGATCATCCAGTCGCCGGACCACGACTCGCCGATCACCAACGCCGCCGCGGCGGAGATCGACCGGCTCCGGGTCATCCGGCGCATGGAGCTGCTCGGCTCCATCTCCCACGCCGAGGCACAGGCGGCGCGCGCCGACAAGCCCACCCTCGTCGCCCCCGTCCCGGACAACCCCCACATGGCCTGGTTCCTCGATGCGCTGCGCACCGAGATGATCCAGCGCTACGGCGCCCAGGCCGTGTACGAGGGCGGGCTGCAGATCCACACCACGTTCGACCCCCGGATCCAGGCGGCGGCCGAGGCCTCGGTGCAGGCGGCCCTCCCCGATCCTCCTGACCCCTATGCTGCAGTTGTCTCGATCGACCCCAACACGGGGTACGTGCGAGCCCTTGTCGGCGGCCGGGAATACGGTCCGGAGAAGTTCAACGTCGCCACGATGGGGAGGCGCCAGCCCGGCTCGGCCTTCAAGCCGTTCGTGCTGGCGACGGCCCTCCAGCAGGGGATCTCGCCGCAGGCGGTGTACCAGGGGCCCTCGCGTCTCTGCCTCAAGGGGTGGACGCCGGGCTGCGTCAGCAACTTTGGCTTCGAGTCCTTCGGCAGCATCAGCCTCACCGACGCCACGGTGCACTCGGTCAACACCGTCTACGCGCAGCTCATCCTCCAGGTGGGTCCCCAGGCCGTGGCCGACGTCGCCGGCAAGATGGGGATCCCGGCGACCGACGGGATCATCCCGGCCCAGGTGAACTGCCGGCCACTCGGCAGTGACATCTGCCGGACCTTCCTGCCCGCCGTTCCCTCACTGGCCCTCGGCAGCGCCGGCGTGACCCCGCTCGAGATGGCGTCCGCCTACGCCACCCTTGCCGCCGGGGGCGTCTACCGGGCCCCGAAGCTGGCCTCCCAGGTCGCCGACGCGTCGGGCAAGGTCCTCGACGACGGACCGTCCCCGCCGGTGCAGGCCCTGCCCGCGGCGGTCGCCCAGGAGGTGACCACGGTCCTCCAGCAGGTGATCGTGCGGGGCACCGGGACCGCCGCCGCCATCGGGCAGCCCGCCGCAGGGAAGACGGGCACCGCCCAAGACTTCCGGAACGCGTGGTTCGTCGGATACACGCCGACCCTGGCCACGTCGGTGTGGGTCGGGTACAAGGACACGAACCAGCCGCTGCTCAACATCCGGGGCGTGCCGCAGGTCACCGGCGGGACCATCCCGGCCCACATCTGGTCGAACGCCATGAAGGTCTCTCTCGACACAACCCCGCCCGTGACGACCATGACGGCCGGCCCGGCCGACCGGGCTGCCATCAACCAGAAGGCGCCGGCATTCCGCGGGGCGGCCACCGACGACGGCGGGGACGTGACCTCGGTGGAGGTCAGCGTCGACGGCAAGCCCTTCTCCACCGACGGCATGACCTGCGCCGGCTGCCCGGCTCGGAGCGTCACCTGGAGCTACACGTCGCCGGCCCCGCTGCCCGACGGCGTCCACACGTTCGCCGTCCGCTCCTTGGACATCGGTGGCAACTATTCCCCGGTCGTCACCCGGACCGTCACCATCGACACCGTCCCACCGGTGCCCACGGGCGTGGCGGCGACCGGGGGGGCGACGTCGCTGACGCTCACCTTCTCCAAGCCGCTGCTCTGCTCGACGGTGTCCCCGGCCAACCTCTCGGTGCTGGTCCAGGGCAGGTATCCGGGGATCAACGGCGTTGCCTGCCCGGCGACGACGTCGACCGCGGTGGTCATCACGCTCGCCTCGCCGCCCCGAGGTGGCGACCGGGTGGCCGTTTCGGTGAACAACCTGTTCGCGGGCCCGACCGACCTGGCAGGCAACCGGGTGGGCGATCCCCGGACGGTCGAAGCCACCGCCTCCAACGTCGCCCCCGGGATGGCCGTCACCGGCGGGATGGCCGACGGGACCCTGACCGCCATCGCCCAGCCCACCTTCTCCGGGTCGGCCGCCGACCCCGACGGCAACGTCACGTCGGTCGAGGCGAGCGTGGACGGATCGCCCTTTAGCGGGGACGGCATCTCCTGTCAGGGCTGCTACAACGGCGCTCCCGTCGCCGGGCCGGTCTCCTGGACGTGGCGGGCGCCGCAGCGGCTGGCCGACGGCCCCCACACCGTCGCCCTGCGGGCCGTCGACAACGCAACTGCCGCATCGGCGCCGGTTACCCGGACCGTGACGATCGACACGGTGCCGCCGAAGCCGACGGCGGTCACGGCCACCGGGGGCAGCCCGTCGTTGAACGTCACGTTCTCCAAGCCCCTGGTGTGCTCGAGCCTCGCCCCCGCCCACTTCCAGGTGGTCGCCCGGGGCCGCTTCCTTGCCGTGACGGGGATCGCCTGCGACGGCCCCACCGCCGCAGGGGTCCGCCTGACGCTGGCCACCCCGCCCCGGGGCGGCGACCAGGTGGTCGTGACGGTCGCTTCGTTCTCCGGCGGCCCTACCGACCTGGCCGGCAACAACGTGGGCGACCCTCGGGTCGTGAGCGTCGCTGCCACCAATGCCGCCCCCGGGCTGTCGGTGACGGGCGGGACACCCGACGGGGCGCTTACCGCGAACGCCCAGCCCACGCTGTCCGGGTCGGCCACCGATCCCGACGGGAACATCAGTTCCGTCCAGGTCAGCGTGGACGGTTCCCCGTTCAGCGGGGCCGGCATCTCCCTCGGTTCTTGTGGGGGCTGCTTCGCCGGGGCGCCCATCGGCGGTCCCGTTTCCTGGGCCTGGCGGTCGCCGCTTCGCCTGGCCGACGGGCCCCACAGCTTCGCCTTCCAGGCCGCGGACAACGCGTCGGCGACGTCCCCGGCCGTCACCCGCACCGTCACGGTCGACACGGTGGCCCCGACGGCCACGGGCCTCCGGTGGGATGGGGGCTCCCCGACGGGGACCGCGACGTTCTCGAAGCCGCTGCTGTGCTCGACCCTCAACCCGCCCGACTTCACGGCCACGCTGGGCGGCCGCCGGGCGCTCGTCACCGGGCTGTCCTGCAGCGGCAGCCGCAGCGACACCATCGCCGTCACGCTCGACACGCCGGCGCGCGGCGGCGACCAGGTGCTCGTCACGGTTGGCGCAGCGGTCACCGACGAGGCCGGCAACCACCTCGCCGGCCGCCTGGTAGGCGCCACCGCCTCCAATGCAGCACCGACGCTGTCGGTCACCGACGCCGTTGCCGAACCGGTGTTCACCTCCGACCCCCGCCCCTCGTTCCAGGGCTCGGCCACCGACCCCGACGGATCCGTCGCCCGGGTCGAGGCGAGGGTCGACGGGGGGTCGTTCAACCCGGCGGGGGTTGACTGCACCGGATGCTCCGGCTCCGGTCCTGGTGCGGCGGCGGCCCCGGTCTCGTGGGCCTACCGGCCGGGACGCCTCGCCGACGGGCCGCACACCCTCGTGCTGCGCTCGGTCGACAACGGCGGCGCCACCTCGGCGGAAGCGACCCAGACCGTCGTCGTCGACTCCTCACCGCCCGCGCTGAAGGCGGCGATAGCGGCGCCGGGCTCCGGCGTCGTCGCCGTGCTCTTCAGCAAGCCCATCGCCTGCTCCAGCGTCAACGTGGGCAACTTCTCGGTGACGGTCGACGGAGCGCCGTCCACGCTGGTCGTGGCGACCTGCGAGGGTGCCACCGATGGGGTCGTGGACCTGGCGCTGACCCAGGCCCCCGCTGCCGGGCAGGTGGTTAAGGTCACCCTGGACCGGCCCGTCCTCGACGACGCAGGCAACCGCGCCGCGGCCCCCGTCACCGTCACGTCGCCACCCAACCTGTCGCCCTCCGACGTGCCCTGAGCAGGTGGCACCTCCCGGCGCAGGGAGGAAGGCGCGAGGCTGTCGCCGGGATGCCTCCACCGTTCGATCAGCTCGAATTCCTCTACACGCCCAGCGCCGACGTGGCTGCGGACGCCCGCTGGTTCACGGAGGTCCTCGGGGGCCGGGTCGTCTTCGCCATCGAAGCGATGGGAGCGCGCGTCGCGATGGTGGAGCTCACGGCGGGACCGCCCCACGTCCTGCTGACGGACCACCTCGAGGGCGACCGCCCCATCTATGTCTACCGGGTGGGAAACCTGGAGGCTGCACTGGCGGAGATGGAGGGACGGGGTTGGGAGAATGTGAGGAGCTTCGAGATTCCCCAGGGGCCGTGCTTTTCGTTCCAGGGCCCCGGCGGCCACCGCGTCGCCCTGTACGAGTCCGTCAGGCCGGGGGTGGTCGATCACTTCGAAGGCCGCCGGGACTTCTGAGGTTCCGCACTCGCGGCTGATTTCCTGTATGGGACTGCGTGTGAGAACGAGGGGAGGGGGGTAGGTTGGCTCCCAAGAGAATCCAAGGACGAATCCACGGACCGAGGGGACATGCCCGATACCGGCCGAGCCATCATGCTGGGCATCCGCCATCGCTGCGGGCAGGAGGTTCAGTTCTGGATCCCTGCCGAGCTCGTGGCGACGATCGCCGACCGTCTCAACCAAGCCACCCAGGCTCTCGGTCTCGCCGAGTGGATGGAGGACGAAGGCCTGCTCGAGGGCTTGGACGAGGCGCCCCCGGAGATTCTGGTGGAGCGGCTCCGGAGCGAGCTGGCCCCCCGGGGCATCGGCTTCATCGACGTGGATCGGGACGCCTCCGTTTGCCCCTCCTGCGGCGCCCTGCTCCGCTGGCTCGACATCCTGGCGGACTACGCCCACCGCAGCGCCGGCGGAGCCGCCTGAACGCCGTTCCCCTCCCTCATCCCGACCACCACGGCGCACGGCCCGGAGGAAACCTTCTCGTCCATCGCGCTGCTGATGAAGGCCCAGTAGACCCCGAGGCGGTGGACCCCACTCGAATTGTTTGAGTATAAAGCGCTGCTCTACGCCACTTTATACTCAAAGAAGAGTCAGACCCAACGGAAAACTGGACGATGTCGACCTCGTCGCGGTCACAGGCTTGACCGGTACCGCTGGTATCGTGGGGCCTCGTGCCTGCCGAATCGCTGCTGTCCACTTCCGAGCCCCGCCCTTCTGGGCCTGGCTCGCCGCGTGCCGGGCGCTTCCTCGCCGCGTGCGCCCGGCGACCGGTCGACGCCACCCCGGTGTGGATGATGCGGCAGGCGGGCCGCTCGCTGCCCGCCTACCGGGAGCTCCGGCGGCGCCACGGTCTGGTCGAGATCACACGCCAGCCCGATCTGTGCGCCGAGGTCACCCTCATGCCGATCCGGGTCCTCGATGTCGACGCGGCCATCATGTTCGCCGACATCATGCTGCCCCTCGCCGGCCTCGGCGTCCGGTTCGAGTTGGTTGAAGATCTCGGCCCGGTCGTGGCGGAGCCAATCCGCTCCGCCACGCAGGTGGATGCCATGACCACGCCCAGGGCGTTGGAGTCGGTGCCGACCGTGCTCGAGGCCATCAGGATCGTCCGGCGGGAGCTGGACGGCGTCGTGCCGCTCATCGGGTTCTCGGGGGCACCGTTCACGCTCGCCAGCTACCTGATCGAGGGCAAGCCGAGCCGGGACTTTGCCAGGACCAAGGCCCTGATGTTCACGGACCCCGGCACCTGGCACAAGCTCATGGAGCGGCTCACCGCCATGGTGATCGACTACCTGACCGAGCAACTCGCGGCTGGCATCCAGGCCGTGCAGCTCTTCGATAGCTGGGTCGGCGCCCTGGCCCCGCGGGACTACGCCGAGTACGTGGCGCCCCACACCGCCGCCATCTTCGAAGCCACCGCCGGGTTCGGCATCCCGCGGATCCACTTTGGGACCACCACCGCGACCCTCCTCGAGGCCATGGCCACCCCCGGCGCCGAGGGCATGGGACCCGACGTCGTGGGGGTCGACTGGCGGATCCCCCTCGACGCCGCCTGGGAGCGGATCGGGTGGGACCGGGCCGTCCAGGGCAACCTCGAGCCCGCCGCCCTGCTCGGCCCGCCCGAGATGGTCGTCGAGCGGACCGAGGCCGTGCTGCGGGCCGCGGGCGGCCGGCCGGGCCACATCTTCAACCTCGGCCACGGCGTCCTGCCCGACTCGCCGCTCGACAACCTGAAGCTGCTGGTGGACACGGTGCACGCCTTCGACCCAGGGGAGATCCAGGACCCAGGGGAGATCCAGGGAGGGCGGCGATGACCACCGCCGTGCTCTGCATGGCCTACGGCGGCCCCCGCGCCCTCGACGAGGTGGAGGACTACTACACCGACATCCGGGGCGGCCGGCGGCCCTCGCCGGAGGCGCTGGCCGACCTTCTGCGTCGCTACGAGGCCATCGGGGGCCTGTCGCCGCTCCCCGAGATCACCCGGCGCCAGGCCGAGGCGCTGCAGGTTGCCCTCGACGGGGCAGCTCCCGGCAGGTTCCGCACCTATGTGGGCATGAAGCACTGGCACCCCTTCGTCCGGGAGGCGGTCGACGGCATCGTCGCCGAAGGGCCCAATGAAGTAGGAGAGGTGATCGGGCTCGTGCTCGCCCCCCATTTCTCGAAGATGAGCATCGGCGGCTACGAGCAGCGGCTCCTGGCCGCCCAGGCGGCGACCGGGGCCACGTTCGCCGTGGACATGATCCCGTACTGGTACGACGACCCAGGCTTCGTCACCTTCGCCGCCGAGAACCTGCGCGCCGCCCTCGGGGACTGGGACCCCGCGGACCCCGGCACGCGGGTGTTCTTCTCCGCCCACAGCCTCCCCGAGCGGATCCTGGCGGAGGGCGACCCCTACAAGAAGCAGCTCCTCGAGTCCTCCGGGCTCATCGCCGCCGCGGCCGGCGTCCCGAATTGGGAGTTTGCCTTCCAGAGCCAGAGCCACACCGGGGAGCCGTGGCTCGGCCCGGACGTCCTGACCAGCCTGGAGACGTTCGCGGCTGCGGGCGGCACGCGGGCCGTTGTCGCCCCGATCGGCTTTGTGGCCGACCACCTGGAGGTGCTCTTCGACATCGACGTCGAGTGCGTCGACCAGGCGGCGGAGCTCGGCATCGAGTTGCGCCGAACCGCCTCGCCCAACGACGATCCCAGGTTCATCCAGGTCCTCGCCGGCGTCGTGCTCAAGCGCGCTGCGGGGACCTCCTGACCGCGGGCACCAACCCGACCCTTACTAGAAGGCGCCCAGCCCGTTCGGCGTGCCCATGCCGGTGGTAGCGTCGTAACCGGCGCGGGCTGTGCACAGGAAGGCGGAGGCGGTGCTGTGCCTGCTGGTGCAGCGGCCGTTGCTGCCGCTGGTCACGTCGTTCAGCGAGCTCGAGTGCGAATACATGTACGAGGTAGGGACCGATGAGGTCGTGTTCGACGCGGCGTTGGCGAGGGCGTAGAACGAGGCGATGATGGGGGAGGCGACGCTCGTGCCGCCGAAAACGAACCAGTTGGCCCCGCCAGACGATCCGTAGCTGTCGTAGACGGCGACTCCGGTGTTCGGGTCCGCCACGGCGGCGACATCGCCGACGATCCGGTGCGAGCAGGCGGCTTTGTCCTGCGTGCTGAGGACCGCAGCCTGCCAGGTCTCCTGGCCGATGTAGCCGCTGCAGCCGCTGCCGGTGCCGCTCCACACGGTCTCGCTCCATCCGCGGGCGTTGCCCGCGTGCGAGAGGGAGGTGCCCCCGACCGCGGTCACGTTCTTCGAGACGGCGGGGAACTCAACGCCGTACCCGGAGTCGCCGGCGCTGGCCGTGATGGCGATGCCCGGGTGATTGTTGTAGTAGCTGTCCCCGTACGAGCCCTCGGAGCTGAACTCTCCGCTGGTGCCGTAGCTGTTGGAGATGGCGTTGACGTGCAGGCTCGCGGCGGTGTTCACCGACGTGCCCAGGTCGGTCAGGCTCGTCGAGTTGCCGTCCACCAGCAGGATCCTGCACATCGGGCACACCGCCGAGACCATGTCGAGGTCGAGCGAGATCTCCTGGCCCCATCCGGTGTTGCCGGCGGGCAGCGGCGAGGCGGCCCCAGTCTGGTTGACCTCCTGGAAGCACCCGTTGGCCACGGTGCATGGCGGGAGGCCGAACTGGGCCCGGTAGGCGGCGAGGTCGCTTGCGGCGTTCGGGTTGCGGTAGGCGTCGACGATCGCGACGGTCTGGCCGTTGCCGACCCAGGCCGAACCGGACGCCGGCAGGGTGTAGTTGTAGGCGCTCGCCAGGTCGGAGGGGGCGTAGCCGGACGAGTAGGAGACCGTCGCCAGGGGCCGGCCGGAGCCGTCCGTGACGATCTCGGCGTGGCAGCCGGCGGTGCCAGGAGGCGCCACCGGGCACACGGGCCGGTGGCTCAGGCCCCCCTGGGCCTGGCCGGGAGGGCCTTGCGCCGGAGCGGAGCCGGCGAAGGTGAGAACCCCCGCGACGCTGAGCGCGGTAAGGATCAGCAGGGCTTCCAGACGGCGTCGCATGCCATGTCTCCTCGAGTACGTGATCGGGACGTGTGCCTTCACTGATTATCCGGTGCGCAGGGGAATCGGCATATGGGCCGAACGGGTGATTCGGTCTGGTTCTTTGAGGCTACCGCCGACCCCCCCAGCCGGGGGGCGGCGCTGCTGCGGTCCGGGAGCTATCGTGGGGGTGGGGAGGACCAGCGTGGACAAGCTCGAAGACTTTGTTCGTGAGGAGTACCAGCGCCGGGAGGAGGTCGTCCATTCCCACTTCGCTACCGAGGCCCCACGCCTGGCCCGGGCGTGCCACGCGATGGCGGAGCGCTTCGCCCGGGGGGGCCGCATCCTGGCATTCGGCATGGGGGCCGCAGCGACGGACGCCTCGCACATCTCCGTCGAGTTCGTGCACCCCGTCATCGTGGGCAAGCGGGCCCTGCCGGCCATCGCCCTGCCGAACGACGGTCCAACCGCACTCGGCCTGAACGCCGAGGACGGCGCTTCGGCCTTCGCCCGCCAGATCGACGCCCTCGGTGAGCCAGAGGACATCGCCATCGGGCTCTCGCTGTCGCCCGACGACCCCTCCGAGCCGGCTGTCGCCGCCGGGATCAAGCAGGCGGCCGCCAAGGGGATGCAGACCATCGCCCTGACCGGGCCGAGCTCCCAGGCGCCGTCCTGGGGGGCCGACTGGCTGTTCACCTGCACCGACCGCGACCCGTTCGTCGTGCAGGAGGTGCACGAGACCGGCTACCACATGCTCTGGGAACTGGTCCACGTCTTCTTCGAGCACAAGGGCCTCCTCAAGGGTCGCCACGCCGGGCCGGTGCAGGACTCCGGTGCCTCCAGCTTCCTCTACCCCTTCCTCGCGGAGGCGGAGACCAACCTCGACGAGGTCCTGCGGGAGATCCAGGGCTCGATTCTCCAGAAGGCGCAGGACGTGATCGACATCCGGGGCGCGGGGGCCACGGCCGATCCCGCCCACCTGACGGCCGCCGCCCGGGTGCTGTCGGAGCGCTTCGCCGCGGGTGGCAAGGTGCTGGCCTTCGGCAACGGCGGCTCGGCGACCGATGCCCAGGACTTCGTGACCGACCTCATGGCCCCGCCCCGGGGCCTACGCCCGCGTCCGGCCCTCTCGCTCACGAACGAGGAGGCGGTCATCACGGCAGTCGGCAACGACGTCGGCTTCGACAACGTCTACTCCCGCCAGGTCATCGCCTTCGGCAAGCCGGGGGACGTGGCCTTCGCCATCTCGACGTCCGGCGGGTCCCGCAACGTGCTGGCAGCCCTCGAGGAGGCCCGCCGGCGCAAGATGGTCTGCTTCGGCCTCGCCGGCTACGGCGGGGGCCCGATGGTCGCCCGCGGCCTTGTCGACCACGCCATCACCATCGACTTCGAGTACATCCCCCGCATCCAGGAAGCCCAGGCGAGCCAGTACCACATCCTCCGCCGCCTGGTGGAGATGGTCTAAAGGCGCTTCCGCTCCCCGCCGTGGTTCAGGAAGCGGGCGCCTGCATGAGCTTGAAGGTGGCCCCCGTGGGGTCCGAGACCTGGGCCAGGCGGCCGTACGGCGTGTCCTCGGCGGGCTGGGTGATCGTTCCGCCGAGCTCCACCGCCTTGGCCAGGGCGGCATCTGCGTCTTCCACACGGAAGTAGATCAACCAGTGCGCCGGGACCCCCTCCGGGAGGAAGCCGGTTGCGTCCATGATGCCGGCGGCCCCACCCTCGCCCTCGCCGAGGGTGGTGTAGCGGAACCCCGGGGTGTCGGCGGCGACGTGGGTGTCCCAGTGGAACACCTGCCGGTAGAACTCGACGGACGCGTCGTAGTCCCGGGTGTGCAGCTCGAACCAAGCGGGCGTTCCGGGCTCGCCCTGGATGTCGAACCCACTGTGCAGTCCGGGCTGCCAGATGCCGACCGCCGCCCCACCCGGGTCCGCCACCATCGCCATGACGCCAAGCTCCATGACGTCCATCGCGGGCAGGATCACCTGGCCGCCGTTGGCGGCCGCGGCGTCGGTCGCCCCCTTGGCGTCGTCGGTGGCGAGGTACACGGACCAGACGTCGGGCATGCCCGACTGGCCGTCGTTGCGCATGCAGCCGGCGACCCTGAGGCCGTCCTTGCTGAAGTTGATGTAGCCGCCGTACTCCTCGCCGGCGTCTTCGGAGGTCCAGCCGAACAGCTCGCCGTAGAAGGACCGGCTCTTGTCGGGGTCGGACGTGAACAGGTCGATCCAGCAGGGGGCACCGACGAGGGATTCACGCTCTGGCACGGGAGGCTCCTTTCGAATGGGCAACCTTGTCACCCACTTAGATGCTCCGGCGCCCCGGAACTCATCGGTGCCGTGCCGGAAATCTCAGTTCCTTCCGAAGGGTGCGCCTAGAGACCGCCATCGTTCCTACGGAGAGTGGCGGGATCGAGGTCAGCCCGCACGGGTGCGAGCACATCGACCACCCTGGTAGGTCACATGCTCAAAAGGTGTGGAAGTTTTGGTACGTATAACAGCCCTTTTCTACCACACCTCTACGCCCCGGAGCCTAGGGCTTTTGGCAGGAAGTCTGGTTCCTCGCCGGCTCGCAAGCCACACCAATGTTGAGCCAAAACGTGCAGAATGAGGGGTTTTGGCTCAACGCTCGGCGGCCGCCCGCCTTCGGCCCATTCAGACCCCCGCTTTGGCGGCTGCCAGCTCCTTCACCAGCTCGCCGGTGAACGCCTTGGCGTCGCCGAAGAGCATCATCGTCTTGTCCATGTAGTAGAGGTCGTTGTCGATCCCGGCGAAGCCCGGGCTCATCGAACGCTTGATCACCATCACGGTCGCGGCCTTGTCCACGTCGAGGATCGGCATGCCGTAGATCGGCGACGTCTTGTCGGTCTTGGCCGACGGGTTGGTGACGTCGTTCGCCCCGATGATGACGACGACGTCGGTCTGGGCGAACTCCGGGTTGATCTCGTCCATCTCGATGAGGCGGTCGTAGGGGATGTCCGCCTCGGCGAGCAGCACGTTCATGTGGCCCGGCATCCGGCCGGCGACGGGGTGGATGGCGAATTTCACGTCCACGCCCGCTTTCGTGAGCGAGTCGTACAGCTCGCGAACCTTGTGCTGGGCCTGGGCGACCGCCATGCCGTAGCCCGGTACGACGACCACACGGGAGGCGACCTCGAGGATGGAGGCCGCCTCCTCCGCCGAGGCGCTGCGGTGCGGGCGCTGCTCCTTGGCCCCGGCCACGTGCGCCACCTGGCCAAAGCCACCGAACAGCACGTTGGTGAACGAACGGTTCATGGCCTTGCACATGATGATCGACAGGATGAGGCCCGACGACCCGTCGAGGGCACCGGCGACGATCAGCAGCGGGTTGTTGAGCACGAACCCCATGGCAGAGGCCGACAGGCCCGCGTAGGAGTTGAGCAGCGAGATCACCGTCGGCATGTCGGCGCCGCCGATCGGGATGATGAGCAGCACCCCGAACAGGAGCGAGAGCCCGGCCAGGACCGGGAACAGAACGGTCTTCGAGGGATCGGCGACGAGGTAGACGCCGCAGCCGATCGCGATGGCGAAGAGGGTGAGGTTGACGGCGTTCTGGCCCTTGTAGACCATCGGCCGGCTCGGCAGCAGCTCCTGGAGCTTGCCGAACGCCATGAGGCTCCCAGTGAAGGTCAGGTAGCCGAGCAGCACCTCCATGACGAGGGCGCCCATCTCGAAGTGGGTGAGGGGGACGGTGCCGGCCTTGGCGTGCAGGTAGAACTCGGCGGTGCCGACCACGGCTGCGGCGAGGCCGCCGAAGGAGTGGGACAGGGCGGTCCGCTGGGGGACGTCCTTCATCGGCATGAAGATCGCCAGCGGCAGGCCGATCAACGCCCCGATTACGAGGCCGACAATGATCCAGTTGTAGGTCATGCCCTTGGTGAGCAGGGCGCCGAGGATGGCGATGCCCATCCCGATCTCACCGATGGTCACGCCCCGGCGGGCCGTGGTGGGCCTGGACAGCCACTTGAGCGACAGGATGAAGCACGCCGCAGCGATGATGTAGGTGTACTGCTGGAAGGTCTCGATGCTCATGCAGCACCCCCCGTTTTCGCCGGGGCCTTCACGGGCTCACGCTTCTTGAACATCTTCAGCATCCGGTCGGTGATGACGAAACCGCCGACGACGTTGGCGAACGAGGCGGTGATGGCGATCGTGCCCAGCGTCACGGCCAGGTGATCGTGGTAGTGGGTGCCAGTCAGTTCGATCGAGCCGACGAGCGAGATCGCCGAGATGGCGTTGGTCAACGACATCAGCGGCGTGTGCAGCAACGGGCTCACCCGCTTGATGACCTCCAGGCCGATGAACGTCGCCAGCATGAAGATGAAGATGTAGATCGTCAGCGAGTTCGACATCAGGCGTCCTTTCTTCGGGGGGATCGCAGCCTCTAGCGTGCCCTTCCTGATCCTTAGGGGGCTGCTACTCCCCCCGAACCCCCCTGCGCTCCGGGAACGGCAGCGGCGGCGGGCTCGGCGGGGGCGGCGGGCGCTGCCGTCGGGGGCGGCTCCTGGACGGGGTCGGTCAATCCGAGGGCCTGGCGGACCCGGGCGTTGGTCACCTCACCGCCGCGCGCCAGGAGGCTCTCCCGGACGATCTCGTCCTCGGTGTCGATCTTGAGGACTTTCTCCTTGACGTTGTATATGTTCGTGAGGAAGGCGGTGAGGTTCTTGGCGTAGGTCATGCTGGCGTGGACCGGGACGGTCGAGGGGAGGTTCGTCGGCCCGTCGATGGTGACGCCGTTGACGACGACCTCCTCGTCGGGCAACGACTCCTCGACGTTGCCACCCTGGCCCGCAGCCATGTCGATGATGACCGACCCCGGCGACATCCCCTGCACCATCTCGGCGGTCACCAGCACCGGGGCCTTCTTGCCGGGGACCTGCGCCGTGGTGATGACGACGTCGCTGGCGGCGACCACCTTTGCCATCAACTCCCGCTGGCGGCGCAGGAAATCCTCGCTCTGCTCCTTGGCGTAGCCTCCGGTGCCCTGGGCTCCGGCCGTGTCGAGCTCGACCTCGACGAATTTGGCGCCGAGGCTCTCCACCTGCTCCTTGGTCTCGGGCCGCACGTCGAAGGCCTGCACGACGGCGCCGAGGCGCCGGGCGGTGGCGATGGCCTGGAGCCCGGCAACGCCGACGCCGAGCACGAAGACCTTGGCAGGCGGGATGGTCCCCGCGGCGGTGGTCATCATCGGCATCATCTTGGGGAGCAGCCGGGCGGCGCAGATGACCGCCTTGTAGCCGCCGATGTTGGCCTGCGAGGACAGGGCGTCCATGCTCTGGGCACGCGTGATGCGGGGGATGAGTTCCATGGCGAAGAAGGTGACCTTGCGCTTGGCGACCTCGGCCACGGCCTCCGGGTTCGCCAGGGGGTTGGCCAGCCCGATGACCAGCTGGTCGGGCCGGAGGAGATCCAGGTCCGCCGCCCCGGCATCGGGGTTCGCCGGATAGGTGCGGACCTGCAGGACGATGTCCGCCCCGAAGGCGTCTGCCCGGGAGCCGATCTCGGCGCCCTTGTCCCGGTAGGCATCGTCACCGAAGCCGGCTTCCACCCCGGCCCCGCTCTCGACGATGATGCGCAACCCTCCCTTGGTGAGTGCTGCGAGGGCCGGCGGCGTCAGGGCCACCCGACGCTCCCCGGGGAAGGTCTCCCTCGGCACTCCGACCGACAACGACCCCGCATCCGCCATTCAGCCACCCCTCTCCGCGCACGGCCCGCCGGGACGCCCGGGAGGTCGCCGCATGCCAACCCCCGCACCTACCGCGCTGAGCTCATTTCGTCGCCCTCGTTTGGTCAACTCGGCCGTCGGACACACGCTGCACAAGGCTGCGGGCGTGCTCGACCACGTTGTCCGCGGTGAAGCCGAATTCGGCCATCGCCTTGGCGCCCGGCGCCGAGGCGCCGAAGTGGTCGAGGGAGATGCTGGCGCCGTCCTCGCCGATCCAGCGCTCCCAGCCGAAGCTGGAGGCGGACTCGACCGACAGGCGGGCCCGGACTGCGGGTGGGAGGACCTCGTCCCGGTAGCTCGTGGGTTGGGCCGCGAACAGGTCCCACGAGGGCATGCTCACGACGCGGGCCCGGATCGGGAACGGGCCTTCTCCGGCCAGGCGCTGGGCGGCCTCGACGGAGATGGAGACCTCCGACCCGGTGGCGATGATGATGAGGTCGGGGTCGGGGGAGCCGCCGTTGCTGGCGGGTGGCTCGAACAGCGTGTAGGCGCCCTTGGCGAGCCCGGAGGCCGGCGCGAGGACGGAGCGGTCGAGGACGGGGACGTTCTGGCGGGTGAGGACCAGGCCGACCGGCCGCTCGTGCTGGCCAAGGGCGATCCGCCAGGCCTCCATGGCCTCGTTGGCGTCGGCGGGCCGGATCAGCATGAGGTTGGGCATGGCCCGGAGGCTGGCGAGGTGCTCCACGGGCTGGTGGGTCGGGCCGTCCTCGCCCTGGCCGATGGAGTCGTGCGACCAGACGAAGATCGTCGGAGCCTTCATGAGGGCGGCCAGCCGGACGGCCGGGCGCATGTAGTCGGAGAAGATGAGGAAGGTGCCGCCGAAGGGCCGGATGCCGCCGTGCAGTGCCATGCCGTTCATCGCGGCGGCCATCGCGTGCTCACGCACGCCGTAGTGGATGTTGCGGCCCGAGGCGTCCGGGCCCAGCACGCCGCCGCCTTTGATCTCGGTCAGGTTGGAGCCGGTGAGGTCGGCCGAGCCGCCGATCAGCTCGGGGACCCGGGGGGCCAGGGCGTTGATCGCCATGTTGGACGCGGCCCGGGTGGAGACCGACCTCTTGTCGACACCGACGACGGGCAGGTCGGCGTCCCAGCCCTCTGGCAACTTGCCGGCGAGCACGCGCTCGAACTCGGAAGCAAGATCCGGGTACTCCGCCTTGTAGCGCGCGGAGAGCTCCTTCCACGCCGCCTCGGCCTCGGCACCCTTGGGGCCGGCCTGGCGCCAGTGCTCGAGGGCCTCGTCGGGCACGTAGAACGTCTTGTCCGGGTCCCAGCCGAGGCGGATCTTCGCCCCACGGACCTCGTCGGCCCCGAGGGCCTGCCCGTGGGCCAGCGCGGTGTCCTGGCGGGTCGGGGCGCCGTAACCGATGTGGGTGCGCAACACGATGAGCGACGGGCGGGGGTCGGCCTTGGCGGCCTCGATCGCCGCGGCGATCTTCTCGAGCTCGTTGCCGTCGGCGACGTGCTGGACGTGCCAGTCGTACGCCTCGAAGCGCTTGCCGACGTCCTCGGTGAAGGCCAGGTCGGTCGATCCGTCGATCGAGATCTGGTTGGCGTCGTAGAGGTAGATGAGCTTGCCGAGCCGCAGGTGCCCGGCGAGCGACGCCGACTCGTGGGAGACACCCTCCATCATGTCGCCGTCGGAGCAGATGGCGTAGGTCTGGTGGTCGACCACGGGGAACCCGGGCTTGTTGTAGCGGGCGGCGAGCTCACGCTCGGCGATCGCCATCCCGACGCCGGTGGCGAAGCCCTGGCCGAGCGGCCCGGTCGTGGTCTCGACGCCGACGGTGTGGCCGTACTCCGGGTGGCCGGGGGTGAGCGAGCCCCATTGCCGGAACTGCTTGAGGTCGTCGATGGTGAGGCCGTAGCCGGTGAGGTACAGCAGGGAGTAGATGAGCATCGAGGCGTGGCCGGCCGACAGGACGAAGCGATCCCGGTCGGGCCAGTGCGGGTTGGCGGGGTTGTGCTTCAGGAAGCGGTGCCAGAGGACGTACGCCGCCGGCGCGAGGCCCATGGGAGCGCCCGGGTGGCCGGAGTTGGCCTTCTCCACGGCGTCGGCCGCCAGCGTCCGGATCGTGTTGATCGAGAGCAGATCCAGCTCGCTCCCGTAGCTGGGTGGGGAGACAATTTTCTCGAGCGTGGCGGTGTTGTCCATATAGGCTCACTTTCCTCCGGCGATAGCGCTGATCGTGGCCGCCTCGGCCTCGGCGGCCTTGGCGAGGTTGGCGCGGCACTCTGCCACGCAGGCGGCGATCCCGCCAGGATTGCGGAACAGGGCCGAACCGACGACAAACGTGTCGGCCCCGGCGACGCCGGCCGCCCCGATGGTCGATGCGGAGATGCCGCCGTCGACTTCGAGGGGGATGTCCCGGCCTGTGGCATCGATCATCCTTCGTGCTTCGGCGATTTTCGGCTCCATCTCGGCGATGTAGGCCTGCCCGCCGAACCCCGGGTTCACGGTCATGACCAGGAGGTGGTCGATCGATCCCAGGACGTGGCGGATCGCCTCCAGGGGCGTGTGGGGGTTGAGGGCCACGCCGGCCCTGGCCCCCATCCGGCGGATCTCCTGGAGCGTCCGGTGCAGGTGCACGCTGGCTTCGGGGTGGACGATCACGGTCTCGCAACCGGCGTCGACGTACTGCTGGATCCACCGCTCGGGCACCTCGATCATGAGGTGCGCCTCGTAGGGGACCGCCGTGGCGCCCCGGCAGGCCTTGATGAACTCAGGGCCGAAGGTGAGGTTGGGCACGAAGTGCCCGTCCATGACGTCCCACTGGATGGCGTCGACGCCGGCGGCGTCGAGGCGCGCGACTTCGTCGTACAGGCGCGCCGGGTCGGCGTTCAACACGGATGGGACGATCCAGGGCGTCCTCACTTGGCGGGAGCATCCTGCCGAAGCTGGTCCTGGACCGCCGCCGCCGCGTCGTCGTGCTCCTGGAGCTTCTTCCAGTCGGCCATGAATCCCTCGAGTCCCCTGTCGGTCAGCGGGTGTTGGACGAGCATCTTGAAGACCTTGAAGGGCATGGTCGCGATGTCGGCCCCGACCCGGGCGGCATCCATCACGTGCACCGGATGGCGCAGGGACGCCGCGAGCACCTTGGTCGTGTACTCCTGCATCCGGAAGATCTCGCAGATCTCCGCGACCAGGGCCAGGCCGTCCCAGGAGATGTCGTCGAGGCGCCCTGCGAACGGGCTGCAGCACCAGGCTCCCGCCTTGGCGGCGAGGATCGCCTGGTTGGGCGAGAAGATCAACGTCATGTTGACGTTGATGCCTTCCCCGTGGAGCCGGTGGGTCGCCGCCAGCCCCGCCGGGGTGCACGGGCACTTGACGAGGACATTGGGGGCCCAGGTCGCGTAGACCCGGCCCTCCCTGTACATGCCGTCGGCATCCGAGGAGACGCACTCCATCGAGACGGGGCCGTCGACGATGGAACAGATTTTCTTGATGGCGATCTCGGGATGGGAGTGGCCGGCCTTGGAGATGAGGGTCGGGTTCGTCGTGACCCCGCCCAGCACCCCCCAGCTTGCCGCCTCCTCGATCTCGGAGATCTCTGCCGTGTCGAGTGACAGGATCATGTCCATAGGGATCACCTCGCGTTGAAGTTGGCCGTTGCGTAAAGGTATGCCTTCGAGCCGTGGTCGTGCCATTCCCCGGCAGACTCAGAGTGGGGAGGGAGGCGGCCTCACCCCCTCAGGTGACGGCAGCAGCGCCTGCCCGCCGCTTGGCACCGCCCCCCGGTGGCCCCCCACCGTCGGGTGGGGGGGTGCGCCGGCGACTGGAACGCATCCCGCCGGCGAAACTTGCTAATCTTCACTCGTCACCCCCCTAGGTGACCTGCATCTCCTTGGCACCCTACCCAGGGCGGGGGATTGTTTCCTCTGAATGAGACCCTACCCTGGGAATTGACACCCTAGCTCGGGAGCGACGTATGGCCATGAGCCCACTTGGGCTGCGTAACAAAGGTGCAAATGCCACGACCCGCAGCCGCCGTCCCATCATGCTCGGCGTGGTGGGGGACTCCGCCGCGGGCAAGACCACGCTCACGCGTGGCATCGAGAACATTTTCGGGCAGCACCGCGTCAACTCGATCTGCACCGACGACTACCACCGGTACGACCGTGAGGCTCGCAAGAAGGTCCAGCTCACGCCGCTCAACCCCGAGTGCAACTACATGGACATCATGGAGCAGCACCTCGCGCTGATGGCCATGGGGGAGCCGATCCTGAAGCCGGTGTACAACCACCACCACGGGACCCTGGACGCCCCCGAGCTGTTCGAGCCCTCCGACTACGTGGTGATCGAGGGCCTGCTGGGCTTCTGGACGAAGGGCATGCGGGACTGCTTCGACGTGAAGGTCTACCTCGACCCTCCCGAGGACCTGCGGCGGGCCTGGAAGATCAAGCGGGACTGCACCAAGCGCAACTACACGCCGGACGAGGTCATCGCCGACATGCAGCGCCGGGAGCCGGACTCGAAGGAGTTCATCGAGCCCCAGCGGGAGTACGCCGACATCGTCGTGCGGTTCATCCCGCCCGGGGGCAACCTCGACAGCGACCCGACCAAGTACAACGTCCGCCTCGTGCTCCGGCCGACCCTCCCGCACCCGTACCTCGCGGAGATCGCCGCAGAGACCCGCACGCCGCGCTACGAGCCCATCCGCTTCCACCTGGCCCGTGACCGTGGCAAGCCCGTCGACGTCCTCGAGATCGACGGCCAGGTGCCGCCGGAGGTCTCGGCGGCGGCGGAGGAGATCATCTGGGACAAGATGGCTCACCCCGATGGAGAGCTGAACCGGGAGGCGATCGGCGTGTTCGTCGACGCCAACCAGGAGAAGCGGTCGGAGAGCCTGGCCCTCACCCAGCTGCTGATCGTCTTCCAGCTCGTCGGGGCAGCCTCCGCCGCCTCCCGGTAGGCGGGCAGGGGGGTCCAGGGGGGAGTAGCAGCCCCCGGAGCGAAGCGGAGGGGATGAGCTGCGGATCCCCGCTGGCTCGTGGGACGCTCCGAAGGAGCGGGCCACGAGAGGAAGAAGACGGCTAGGCGTGGCCCACGCCGACGCCACCGAACCAGTTGCTGACGGCCGTCCGGGCGTCGGGCGACGCCAGCAGGTCCAGGAATTGCCGGCAGCTACCGCTCAGGGGGTCGGCCTCGAGGTAGAGGACGTACCAGGACCGCCGCAGCGGGGTGTCCTTCACGGCCAGCTGGCGCAGGGCGCCGGTCGCCAGTTCCGCCGTGACGGCATGCGAGGAGATGAGCGTCACGCCGAGGCCGGCGGCGGCTGCCTGCTTGACGGCGCCGTTGCTCCCCAGCGTCATGGCCGAGGCCACCTGGAAGCCGTGCTTCGCCCAGAACTCCTGGGTCGTCTCCCTGGTGCCCGAGCCCGGTTCCCGCACCAGCCAGGTCTCGCCGGCGAGCAGGGCTGCGTCGATGGAGGTCTCGTTGCTGAAGGGGTGGTCGTGGGGGGCGACCACGATCAGCTCGTTGTCCAGGAACGGCACGCCAAGGATCCCGCGGCCCTCGGGGGGCCGCCCGCCGAACCCGAGGTCCGCCTCCCGGGCCAGGATCCGGTCGAGGACGATCGTGCGGTTGCCGACCTCCATCCGGAGCTGGACGTCGCGGTGGGCCTCCCGGAACACCTTCAGGATGGGCGGAAGGACGTACTCGCCCGCCGTCGTCACGGCAACGAGGTTGAGCGGCGCCGCCTGGCCGGCGGCCTCCCGGGTCCGCCGGACCGCCTGCTCGGACAGGCCCAGGATCTGGGCGGCGTAGCGGGCAAGCTCGGTGCCGGCTGCGGTGAGCCGGATCCCTCGCCCGTCCCGCTCCACGAGGGCCACCTTGAGCTCGTCGCGCAGCGCGGCCAGCGCCGCGGAGACCGACGGCTCCGTGATGAGCAGGGACGCGGCAGCGGCTCGGACCGAACCCTGGCGGGCAACCTCGAGAAATGTCCTGAGCTGGGAGAATGTCATGGCCGTCGTCCCCTGCGCCTCCTCGAAAGGCGTGAATCCATCTTAGGACTCCGTCTAATGGTTTTTGTAGAAAACTAAATTGTAATCTTGCTCTTGCATCCCTATCATGAGGACGTACACGGGGGCAAGCCCCTGGATCCCCTGGGAAATCTCCCGGACAGCCCCACGATGGAGGTGGCGATAGCTATGGCAGGAACCGTAGAGAAGGAACGGCCCCGTTGGCTGGCAGGAGTCATCCCGTACAAGACCATGGGCTACTGGCGGCCCGATTATGAGCCGGAAGACACCGACGTGCTGGCGGCCTTCCGCCTCACCCCGCAGGACATGGTTGACCCGGAAGAGGCGGGAGCCGCCGTCGCCGGCGAGTCCTCCACCGCCACCTGGACCGTGGTGTGGACCGACCGCCTCACCGCCCACGAGAACTACCAGGGCAAATGCTACAAGGTAGTGCCGGTTCCCAACACCAACCCGCCGCAGTACATGGCGTACATCGCCTACAAGCTCGACCTCTTCGAGGAGGGTTCGGTCCCGAACCTGACCTCGTCCATCATCGGCAACGTCTTCGGCTTCAAGGCCCTGAAGGCCCTCCGCCTCGAGGACATGCGCATCCCCACCCAGTACGTGAAGACCTTCCAGGGTCCCCCCCACGGCATCATCAACGAGCGGGAGATGCTGAACAAGTACGGCCGTCCCCTCCTCGGCGCCACCATCAAGCCGAAGCTGGGCCTCTCGCCCCGCAACTATGGCCGGGTGGTCTACGAGGCGCTCCGTGGCGGCCTCGACTTCACCAAGGACGACGAGAACATCAACTCCCAGCCGTTCAACCGCTGGCGTGAGCGCTCCCTCTACTGCATCGAGGCGGTCCGGCGGTCGGAGGAGATGACCGGCGAGATCAAGGGCCACTACATCAACGTCACCGCCGCCACGATGGAGGAGATGTACCGGCGGGCCGAGTTCGCCAAGGAGATCGGCAGCAACATCGTCATGATCGACCTCACCATCGGCTTCACCGCCATGGGTTCGATGTCGAAGTGGGCCCGGGAGAACACCCTGCTGCTCCACCTTCACCGTGCCGGCCACGCCACCTACACCCGCCAGAAGACCCACGGCGTCAACTTCCGGGTGCTCTCCACCTGGTGCCGCCTCATCGGTGTCGACCACATCCACGCCGGCACGGTCGTCGGCAAGCTCGAGGGTGACCCCAAGGCCATCCGCGGCTACTACGACCGGCTGCGGGAGGACTTCAACCCCGTCGACCCCGAGCGCGGCTTCTACTTCGACCAGGACTGGTGCCACATGCCGGGCATCATGCCGGTGGCCTCCGGCGGCATCCACGCCGGCCAGATGCACCAGCTGCTCCACTACCTGGGCGAGGACGTCGTCCTGCAGTTCGGCGGCGGCACCATCGGCCACCCGATGGGCGTCTCAGCCGGTGCTGAGGCGAACCGCCTCGCCGTCGAGGCCATGATCCAGGCCCGCAACGAGGGCCGGGACTACATGAAGGAAGGTCCCGACATCCTGAAGAAGGCCGCCAAACACTCCGCGGCCCTGGCTTCTGCGCTGGACGTCTGGGGCGACATCACGTTCGATTTCCAGTCGACCGACACCCTCGACACGGTCGAGACCCCGACCGCCAGCCGCTAGAGGCCACTCAGAGAGACAAGGAGCTTCCACCATGCATGTGACGCAGGGCACGTTCTCGTACCTGCCGGCTCTGTCCGAGGACGAGATCAAGGCGCAGATCCAATACGGCATCGACCAGAGCTGGGCCGTGGCCATCGAGTTCACCGACGACATCCACCCCCGCAACGTGTACTGGGAGATGTGGGGCTTCCCGGACTTCGACGCCAAGGATGCCGCGGCCGGCCTCTTCGAGGTCAACCGGTGCCGTGAGGCGTACCCCAGCCACTACATCCGGGTGACGCTGTACAACCCGAAGCTGACCAAGCAGACCACCGGCCTCCAGTTCATCGTGAACCGGCCCACCAACGAGCCTGGCTTTACCCTGAACCGCACCGAGGTCAACGACCGGGTGATCCACTACACCCTGCACCCCTACGCCTCGGAGAAGCCGCACGGCGAGCGGTACCAGGAGGGCGCCTACCCCGACTACCACGGGAACTAGGCCGCCCGGCCCACGGCGCAGCAGGGTATGAAGTAGGCAGCACGCAGGATGTCGAGGGGTCCTCCCAGCCGGGGGGACCCCTCCGGACTCTCAGGCCCACCGTCAGAACATGCAGAGGAGCGCTCAGATGGATGATTCGACCAACGATGGACCCGCCCCAGAGGTGCCCGTCCGTATGGCCACCAAGGGCCTGGGCTGGTCGGGTAGGGAGTCCGGCGACGAGCTCGACCCGCCGGAGGCTGCGCCCACCCCTCGACTGAAGCCCTCGACCAGGAAGCCCCCGGCCCCGCCGATGGGCCCGGGCATGGTGCGACCCGAGTTCGAGCGCTTCGGCGAAGCGGACACCGACGCCGTGTTCGACCTGGCCGGCATCAACGACCCGCTGACCGAGAT
>Ga0137390_10000319_pt1 | contig 31599 bp, 43 predicted proteins | sample 15con2h24AmetaG_FD_104937 | JGI IMG/M metagenome (GOLD analysis project Ga0137390, IMG submission 104937) | Vadose zone soil microbial communities from Angelo Coast Range Reserve, California, USA - 15con2h2.4A metaG | ecosystem: Environmental > Terrestrial > Soil > Vadose zone > Saprolite... | reverse complement strand
TGTGTCGATTGGGCGAACAGAACCTCGTCATCTGGTGGAGGAGGGCTTGGGGTGGAAGCACGTGTAGATTCCGCCCTCTTGAACAATGAAAAGCGCTTGGACCGAAGGGACCCACGCGGTGAAGGCAGATCAAGGTCGCGGTCCCAACCAGACCTCAGCAAATGAACCGGGACAGATGTTGTCTTGGGAGAAGACCTCATACTGGACAAGGCATCAGTTTGTAACGGTAACCAACACCTTCCAAGACGTACTGCATGGGCAACATATCTCCCCTTAATTTCAGAGAGAGCCAAGTCAACGTGGTACGGTATCCTCTTTGTGTTTCCTCTCCGAGAGCAGACATTACAAACAAAAGAAGGGACCAAACGGGAATGAACCACCATATAAGCTTGCTCTGGAGGCCCAGCTGTGAATGGGGGGCAACGACCTCAATTTGAGAAATCTGCGAGCGAGTTTGTGATATGCTCGTCCATGGTTGCAAGCCCGACGATGTGATCGACGACAAGGCATAGACGTGGATGACGACGAGATATATCATCCCGCTGATAGCAAAGATACTATTGCGGATAAAAAGAGATAATGTCATCTCGGGGGTGGAAGGGAAATAACTTCTCGAGTTGGAGTGGCTCTTGCTGACGTTGACTGCCGCGGAAACTGTCACGACTCATCGTCAGACGGATTGTCATTATGAGCGGGGTAGATCGGCTTACGGCAAAAGAAGACCCAAATTATGGAGATACAGAGGGGTGGAAGCCAAACAATAATTAATGCGGGGAGAGAATCATGGACTGCTGCCTGGCAGCCGAAATCCTCAAGTATAGCAAAGCGATGATCCTGAACAATTGCGTCTGCGTTGGTATTATGATGAGTTCCGCCACGTCAACGGCCAGACATCAATGCAACGCACGCAAACCCATGTACAGGGCCGGTAACAGAACGCACGTAGCAGCCTCAAAAGCTGCTTCGTACGTTTTGTTCCGTCCTTGTTCAAAGCCACGGAGGGAGGTGATCGCCTCCAGTCGATGGGCAATGCACAAGAAACAACCTGGAAGAGCGACCATGGCTCCGAGGAGCACGACGGAAGCTGTAGAGAGCGTTAATATATTATTTTGGCCCGAACAGCAACCTTACAGATGTCGCACCACACGGGAGCGTGCTCAGCTTGGTTCTCGAACCAAAGGACAGAGTTGATGCCATGGATAAGGTTACAAAAAATCAACCAAACGATGACAGACAGGGAGGGGATGCTGTAATGGTGGACTTGTGCTGGAAGAATCAAGACGAGGAGAAAGATAGAGAGAATGGAAAAAACGGGGAGTTGGACACCCATAGCACAGGCGAGTCTCTAAAGGTGCCAACGCTTAAAACAGGCGCAAGGGTCGGTGCGTGCACTAAACACGCAAATATGTAGGAGTATCCAGTCCAGAGAACAACACCAAGTCCGGCATGTTAAGAGAGTGCGAACGCCCGTTCGTCCATCCGTGGCGGACCGAAAGCAACAAGCGTCTTACCAGATGAAAAACAAGGCGCACGAGGGGCGCATGCCAAAGTTCACAACCGACATACGGAGAGACAAAGGGGCCCTTAGCCATATGGGCGTGGCGTTGTTGCGCAACACTGGCACCGGCTAGGTGGCACAAAGAATTATCCCAAGATGGCATATTGAAGACGTCAGAGTCAGGTTGTGGGGTGCAATTGGCTGTGCCCGCGGAGTTAACGCTTTCAAGTCAGCTTCCCTGCATTCCTGAGGCCTGAGGACGTTGCAGCCGTGGCGTGGCCTGAAGGCCACTAGAGTTAGTAAGAGTCCCGCGTTGCGTCGGCGCAGCCTCTGTCTGGACACATGATCGGCGGCGCATGATGCATGATCGTGGTGACCACCCGCGGGCATGCCGCCTTCATTCACGGTGTCACCATCGCCCAGCCACGACACACAGACATCTTCCATGACCACGGCCGTGTCTGCAAGTCGGAATAAACCTTCCAAGATCAACGGTTACGGCGACGCCATCCCCCCGCGGGACCGCATACATCCATCGGACAGTCCCAGACTGTCGCCTCAATTTTCATTCAGATCTTTGGACGACGCACAGCCTGCCTCTTTTAGCGAGGATGACCACAGCGACACTCACACAAGTGCTGACGAGAGCGAGTGTCAAGGGCCCGCTGGAAATACAACAACGCCCTCCCTGAAAGAACGACTGGCAGACGAATTCGACATCGACGTGGGGAGCGAGCTTTCCAAGGGTCAGCCTCGCTCCTCTTCTTTGGCCGACTTGGACCTTTCCATCATCATCGCTGTGATCGCGCCGCTCGTGAATTGGCTTACCGGGAGTGACCAACTCAAGAACCTCTTCCTCATCTTATTTTTGATCGTCTACTTGCATCAACTTGTCCAAGGTATGGTTGCATCAGCCTTACTCGTTTCAGCCAGGTGACTGATTCCTCCAAGTTCCCTGGGAACTTTACCATGCTGCACGACAACGGAGACCCCACCCTTCCTTTCGCTCCCTCAACCTGCCAGAACGCGAGGAAGAGGCTGCGATCAAAGTTCAAATGAGACTCGCAGAAGCAGAACTTCAGAGGCATGAATTCGCATACCTCTTTGTCTCCATGATCACGCCCTTTGCTGGTGCAGCTCTCCTTCGCACTGTTCTTGGGCTGGTCAATGGGGTTGACTCGATCTCGTGGTTCAGTACGACACTTTTCGTTCTCGCAGCAGGTGTACGACCATGGGGACACCTAATCTCTCGTTTACGAGAACGCACCATTTCCCTCCACGACTCCATCCATTATCCTTCCCCTGACACCCAGTTTATTCCCGTGTCTCGTCTTCAAGCAGTCGTCGATCGCATGAACAGTCTAGAGCAGGAGCTCTTGACGGTCAAGCGCGCCATGGCAATGCGGGCTTATGTGGAAGAAGTACATGACGATCTTAGCAGCGCCTTGCAGGGCGCAGAACGCGCAATTCGGAAGCAAGAGCGCAAGAGCGAGTCTGTCCGCATCTCGTACGATACCCGCTTCACCACGCTGGAAAAAGCCGTCTCTCGAATAGAACGCGCGCGGGGAGAAAGAATTCGCGTTATAACGCCCGGCAGCGGTAATGCAACATCATCAGGTGTTACGGACGATCGCGCATGCAGTCGCCTCGAATCCATTCTCACCTCAATTTTCCGCTTTGTGCGTGCCCTTGCCAACAGCGTCACTTTCGATTATTTCGACCCTCCTTCCCTCCCGGCAAGTCCAAGCGTTTCACCAGCAACGATGGGAGCCCGGCCGCCCTTGCACCACGCGAAAACGCTTGGCCGACTGGAGACGATCGAGGAAGACGAGACCGAGCCTTTTGCCACTGTTCGACTCGATGAGAAGTCCTGGAATTCGACGCATGCGGATAGCGGGATACTACTCATGTCCCGTCGGAACGATCTTGACACAGCGGGCATTCGCGAGAAAAGCCTTTCGCGACAACATCGTAGTCTTGCGGTTGCTATCGTCAGCCTGCCTTATCGCCTTGCTGTTGGCATCCTCGTTGCCATCTCTCCTCCCCTCAAGCGTATTTTCAACTGATTCGGTCTATTTAGCCTCACTGCTTGTACTGTACCACACTGATGTCTTATTGTAGTACTGTATCACCCGTTTATTGTTCGCCGTCATAGGTTAGATGTACTGGTACTTTCATACTCTCACCATGTACGGTAGGTTAGTTGACTCCGGCTGCTTCAGCTCGCCCCGAACTTGCCAGACAGAATGTTGATGGATCAGTATCATAGTACTCGCGAACCCCGTTGTCTTGTTACCCCCAATTTCAACTTCGTTCCTGGCATGACATCCATTCATAACAAGAGTCGATCAGGGCTCATCACTCATCGAGGGGCATGGAGGCGTCCTTATATTTGTCGTTGTCAGCGTGCCACTGCATGGATAGATTCTGGTCACTGCCCCTTGCTGTTATCACCGGCCATCGTAACGTTTGCGACATGAGGGAGATCTTATGGCCTATCGAGGGACAATCGTGGGATGTGGTATGTTTACGGTTTGCGTTGTCAGCCCCGTAGAATGATATTGTGTCGGCTGTGAGCAGAACAAAGCCAAGGTTCGACAACGCCACAGTCATGCCGTGCGTCGTAACGTCGATACCCTTTCTCCGATCCTGGTACGGTACACATACGCACGTGGGACAACCCGAAGAGGTGCCTGGCCAAGTAAGGTAGACTGTTTAGCACGTCGCGAGAAATCGGGAACAAGTGCTATGGGTAGATCTAGGCACGTCCACTGGCAGTTCTCCGGGCTTCGAGCAGATCCTGTTGACTGATATTGCCCAAACTAAGGGCGCGTCCTGCCGCTGATGGGAGCCTACTTCATAGCTTCGGATCCGCTGCATGCCCAGACAGTATCTGCCTGTTCAGAAACGTAATTATCACCGACCATGATATGACAGGAGCGTGCAATTCCGCTGAACATGCCTCGTCCGTTTGCAACAGTCTCCGTAAGGAAAACAAGGGCTCCAAGTTGGCCTGAGATCGTCCAGCAAGACGTCGCAGTTCCAGGTGGGTCACGGTGTACAACTGGGAGACAGACTGACGTCCTCGATAATGTGTGACCCAGCCCACAGTACCCAGATAGATCCATAACCAGTACTACTTGTGCGGTGGGGTATCTGACATTGAGCGATATTGTGCGCTAGTGCGATGCGACACACGACTTGGAGCACAAGGCACAGGCCATTCGGCACCAAGTTGAAGGTCACGTGCTACTATTGTGTTTTGTTGTCATTTGTCGCTTCCTTTCTCTGTTCTGTGCTGTTTCTCGCTTCCTCCCGCTCCACGCTCCACCCTCCTTTCTGCCTTAACGATCGGGCATGGCGTTTGAAAAACCGGCAGCAAGAGTGAGCCCTTCTCATATCTCACAACTATATCTTGCTCAATGTGCGGTCTACCATATCATTAGTCTCGTGCGTCAAGCGACGGCGTCTGGGTCCACGACAGAGCTCCAGGGGCTCCGAGGGCTGCCACGCAATCCTCCGAATCAAACGCACCGCTCAGCAATAAAATCATGGTGACGAACTTACATTACGAGATTACGCCGAAGGACTTGACGGTATGCTCCATCACACTTCCTCATTCACGTGTCATGACCTTCGCACCATTTGGAGGCAATTTTTGGACAAATAGGCACGCTCGTACGCGAGCCATTCATCAGGGTACGAAACTCCGACTGCCATTAGTTCGCCTTGTCGTAGAAGAAAAACCTCAACCTTCTCGCTCCTCTATTCCCGGAATCTGTTATGTTGACGCGCTTGCGTTTTCCCCCCTCCCTTACGTTGTCATTCTCTGCCTGCCTCGGACGCTAGTATGATCGTAGCGGCCGCTCATCCGGCGTCGCCGTCATCACGTTCGAGACATCGGCAGAGGCAACGCGAGCGAAAAAGCAGCTGGATGGGGTTTTGGCAAAAGGTGTGACTATCGCACCATACTTTCTTCATTGCCAATTTTAAATCGCGTTGAAGGCCAACCCATTGCTATCGAATTTGATCAAGGGGCGCCCCGACGTGCCAGTGCGCCAGGGTCCTCTCTACTCAACCGAATTCAGAAGCCACCCCTTCTGGATCGACTCGGTCAAGCGCAAGCCAAAGCGAAGGTGTCCTTGATGTGAGTTAGTCCCACTGTTCCATGTTTTTTTTTACGTATATCTTGTAGCCACAGCAAGAGAGTAGGTTCCATGCGTGGTAGAGGTCGAGGGAGGAGTGCTGGTGTTGGTCGTGGTCGCACTTCCAACGCACCACTGAAGACCGCTGCAGAACTCGACAATGAACTAGATGCATTTATGTCAGTTGACAGTACATCTGGTACACCTTCCGCCAAGCCTGCGGAGAATGGGGATGTTGAGATGGTTTAGCTCATCTATATCTTTTTCCTTATTGTGGGCCTACCTTACATATTGACAAAATCGCGATTATCCAGAACACTGTGCTCCCTAGGCTGTATCTGTTTATTATGAATTTAGGCATTGTTTCGCTCCCGTTTTCACACAAAATTGTCCCCGAGCCGCAAGCAGAAGGGGCTAAGCATTACGCACCGCCAAACTGCTATTAATTGCTACTTGTGTCGAAATGTTGGGACTATCCTGATGGACATTCATCATTTACGGTGTACCGCGATGTAGGCGCTTCCAATTGCACTTAGGTTACCCGGCCGATAATTTTGCGCCAGTATCCCTGCTTCAAAGGATCTGGGAGTCATGACTTCGCTGCTAGTAGCGGTTACCCGACCGCATGATGGTTTAAAGCGCACACAGCATACATTCTTCACAAGTGCGCACAACGTCGGGTATTTCTCAGCCGAAACCTAGATCGAGTCCACCCCACCGAGACCAGGCAGTGTCCTAACCTCATCGGCACCTGTACACTCGGCTGGATGGCCTGGGTGTTGGTGACGTCATTACAGTTGAATGTTGAATTTGGCCGTCACGATTTGCGTGGACAGCGGGACTCGGAACCCCCCGACCCGCGCGCGCCTTGGAACGCAAGTCGTCCGAGTCATTGTCGAGAGCGCTCCGCGATTAGTACGATTTGTAAACGCCATGTGTCCATTCGCTTGTTGAGACGGAGTCGACGAAAGGTGACATTTGACATTAGACGTTAGCGACCGAAGCATGCCATTCCGCATAAACGAGCGCCCAGGCGCAGCACAATACGTACTCGGCGACCTTTGCATTCACGCTCCTCACTTGCAGCCTACTACTGTAGCAGTGGCGGAACTTTCAGCCGTGTCAAATTGTGTTCTGGGTAAATGGGCAACTACGTTGAGCTTCTGTTGAGCGAATAGAGCACTTTATCTGTTTGACTCAATATCGTGATGCTCATTTGACAATGCAGAGCGGATCGTATGGATGGACGTAAAAACCCGTCCAAATTAAAGTCTATATCGCGCGCCAGTACTGTACAATTATTAATTGACGATTGAGGTCACTGTGTGGCAGCGACGGTGAGACGGAAGTCACGTAAAGGGAAAGGTGACGAAACATGGTAGCGAAGGCGTGGGATGATACTATTTATCTCTGTCCAAACTTGACTTTGGGTCTCACTAGCAGCTTCAACGCAGTGATGGTCACGGTGCTGTAGTGGTGGTGCTGTGTTACACTGGCGGCGGCGGCGCGTTACTGTGTGCGGCCGAACCGAACAAATTCAAGTCGCTCTCAACACCGTACAGTCTAGTACTGTACTGTCAGGAACAAGTATACCGCGGACGGGAACAGTGCGTCGTGTCAATGTAACCTTTCACCCCTTCCTGCCCGGCCCTGTACCACGCCCTTGGAGAGCGCCAAATGGCCAGCGTCTCTGGAAAGGACGAGGGATCCTAACAACGGCGGAACAACCTTGGCTTGGCATACAGCACCGCGCGGACAACTTGAAGCTGTCAAGTTTCGCGGTGATCAATTTGAACAGAAAAGAATTGCAATACGGTAACCTGAAAATCTTCGCCCGCCCCATGTGCCGAGCTTGGAACTGAATAGGCTGCATCTGACAACGACCTATTAAAAGTGCATGTACATTGCACCGGGTTCTTGATCATGAGTGACTTCGAAGACCCCACCGACATCCAAAATGATATGGGCACGTAACGACTTGCTTTCAACCGACTTTCTTGTACTGTATCGACTAATCGTCATCCCAAAGTTGCTTTCTCCAAACTCGTACACCTAACCGTAGGCTTGTACATGTGAGCTCTAGGTCCGTCTCACCTGCCAGATTTATATGATCTTCCCCTATCAGTTGGGAGTACCTCAACACCCTGGGCTTTGAATGGACCTGCTTCACTGGGAAGCGCCCATTCCGACGAACTCTATGGGTACGCTACCATTTTTCCACTGTTACTTCTACTCAGGAATCAACTTGTCTACAGATCTACTCGACAGGTCGTCTTGCCGCTTTGCTAACCGGCATCATAATGCTTATCGAACTCAATGCCCAAACAAAGCTAAACTGCCAAGTATATCGTGCTCCTTTATGCAGGTCGAACTGAGCTCACAGGTTCCGTGTCTGCCTTAGGTCCTGAATTCAAGTAGCCTGGTATGTTTAGTAAAGTAAAGATCGTCCAATCCTTGAATCTCCCCGAGTTTTTCAGCTATCTGGCTTTCACGTCCACATCGGCCCTCATCGCGCTGCGCGTGTAAGTCATTGAGTTATCCATGCTTACGGTGTCTCGACAAGCGTCATCGGCAGAATTGCGATTTGGTTTTGGAATCGCGCCGTCGTCGTGCTGTGTGTATGCTGTTGGCTTGTGACTTTTGCTTTTTTTCTTTATGGTACGAATAAGATCTAAGTTTCCCTTGCCAACACTGAGCCCTGTTTCTCAGGTCTTGTCGTGGTAGGCTTCATCATGCCTTTCGTCTCGCTGGTTGTGTGCTTTAACGATGTGCAGCGACGCGCTGTCTGGGTAACTGGTGTGGGTTGCGTTTCGATGGGACCAAAACTACATTTTGCCAGTCTCGGCGTGGTCAATGCCAGCGTTGCGTCGGATTGCTCTCTTTTGTTCATGCAATTTGTCGGTCTCTTGCGCATTGGACGCACCCGTTCCAGTGGCGTCTGGCAGCTGCTATACACGCAAGTAAGTTGTCTTGAGGGTTCGTTATCACTATGCCCTGACCGAAGTGCAGGGCCTCATTTGGTTGGCAGTAGCAACTTGTGCACAGGTTTTTGCGGTGGTATGATTAGCGTTGTTTCATCTAGAGTGAGACTTACGATGCGCAGTTCTTTGTCAACATGAATTTCAATAGTAAGAACCGTTCACTGGGCATTCTCAATCCTCTTTTTTTTACTTTTTTTCTTGGTATGCCTTAGGAGTATGGGATCGTGTACGTGATAAGTATCTAGCGAGGATTGCATTGACCACTATGTAGATGTTCCTGGCCCCTGCAAGTAAGTGGCCAATTGCTCTGTATACTCAATGATTCATAGAAGCCCTAGTGTGTACAATGTGCGGCGTCGTTCCTCTCTGGGGTAGGAATAACTTACGCAAGGAGTAACCCAGACAAGTCTGTGTATCGCGCATGTACTGTGCCTTGGCCGATTTTGGCGACCATGTGGTTGCGTCGGATGGGGCATCGTAAGTCTCTATGCGCTGTGTAGGAGTATGATTGGGCTAATACCGTTTTAGCACCAACCTTTCGTTCGTTTCGTAGTGAATGGTTGGAATTGCCGTGAGTCACCTTGACTCTTGATGTGGTATCGGAGTCCGGGATAGGGTCAGAACGTCAAGACTAGTCTCAAGGGTTCCGGTGGCATCCATGTCGCAAGGTCCCATAATCTTGCCCTGCGATACGAGGTGATTTACTTACCTCCAGTCATTCTGAACGAATGATGGCGTGTTGAGATGGGCCGATGTTACCCAAAGCGCACCTATAATTCCGAAGTTCGCACCTAGGTGGTACGCGGTACTGTAAATACGATTATCCCTTTCACGAGATGACTTACAGTATATAGTAAAGGAATTGGAAGCGCCATTATCGCGTGTGAGATCTTGAAGCGCCGGATTAACAGTTTTCGGATCGAACTGGTACAGACGCTCGTCAGATGTGATCCAGGCTCTAGTATGACTCTGACTGCGCCGAATTCGTCTATCTCTCTGTTTTAATGCCCGGCACGCACGAACACGAGCCTGCCCCGCACGATCTTCTTGAGGCTCTGGGTAGATTTTCCTATTCTGACCAAGTTTTCTCGGAATGTCATTCTGGTTGAGTTTGAGCCTAAGTGAGTCACCACCAAATGATGACCGGGTTAACTAATCGCGGAGTCAATGCCCAGAATGATACAGGTAACGCTGGGACTTCGGAGGTCTGCAGGATTCTCGTTTAGCCTGTCCACTGTCCGCGCATTTCAGGGGCTCTGAGTGGCCACGCTGGTGCCGTTCTAGTAGTTCCGGCTGATATTTTGGCATGCCCACTGGCATATTTGAGTATATAGGTGCTAGGCATAAAAAAAACCCCGAAGTGACGAGTAACAGCAGGTATGATTTCCTTCTCAGTGTCAGTCTGTTCGCACCAACCGATCACCATGATCGTTGACAATAGATAGCGATGATGGCCTAATATACGGAACTGCGTTAATTAAGTCTGCACAGTATCCCTTATTAAGAATGGAGAGTCGTGCGTTGAGTGTTGCTACAGAAGATCTGTAGTCACGCAGTGACCGGCATCCGGCCCTACAGTCCGACGTGGGGCTGGGAGTGGGTCACCTGATGGGCCCGAGCCATGGCCAATGGCCAGAGCCAGAGATTGGTGCATTTGCATTTGTAGACGAAAGTCGCTACTGCTCGATGGAGATTAGGGTCTGGCTCAAACAAAAGATCTTTTCAACTAAGCAAATCATCTAAAAAATCTTCCATTTCGGCTTTCGGTGATTTCGCGGGAAGCTGAGGATCTGGTGGCAGCGGGGGGGCTGCTTTCAGAGGCTTCGCTGAGCATCGAATATAGGGAATGTTAGCGATATACGCGAATACCAAGCTTTGCCCAAACCTTGTCGACGGACGTGTTCTCTCATTGCCATTTTGCCCATTTGGCGAGCAGCACCGGCTCGCCATCGTTCCTTCAGCTCTGAATGCGTCAGCCCCTCGGACAGATTATGCGACCCAAGCAAGTTGGATGATACGGACCCGACTGTGCTTGCGCGACGTTCTTATCATGCTGCATTTCCTCCAGCGAAGCATCCCACTTGATGTGTTGTATTTTTCCCTTCCGGGATTGAGGTCCGCGGAGGGGGTTGGATGTGATGTGTGTAAGCGAGTGGTCAACATCATCATCGTCCACAGTGGAATGGACGAGCGACAATTCAGGTAGGTCCTCAAGACGTTGCCGCTCTAGAAACGCACTCAAATCAACTTCGGGTTCCTCGATCGGCTGTCCTGTTAGAGATTGTGTCGCGTCACTAACGGTGTGCGGCCTCATATACTGTTCATACCATCAGGACCGAGTTCAGGATCAGGTTCTTCATAGCGGTCCGCGTTCGTCCCGAGGTTGTAAAGCTCCTCGCGCTCCGCGTCTTCTGCGACATCATCCTGCCCAGATTGCTCGCCTTCAAGCAACGATGGTTCCTGAAACTCGGTTGGGCGTCCACCTCGACCGCGACGACCACGATCGTGTGGGGGTCCATGTTTATTGTATTTTCCACTCGACTGATGATGCCCCTTGTGATGTGCACGGAGGCCGCTAGCAGACGTTGACGGCTGAGATTCGTGAGGATGAGACATAATGTATGAGATGTGAGATGTGAGAAAGCCAAACAAAAGACAACAACACGACTACGACTATAGGGCAGCGTCACGGTTGCTCGTCGGTCTCGACGACATTCGAATCGCGTGCTTTTCCCGCCCTTTCTTACTTTCACGAACTTTCGTTTCGCCTTTCTCCTACTTGTAGTTATTACAGCTACGCAGTCCTTGTGCCAGTCTGCCAAGTTATGCATGCAGCCGCTTATCACACTCAGCCACCCGCAGGCGCCCAAGGCCGTGCCGACCCGCTCTATGCTTCTGTCGGCCACCTGCTTTCTAAGGCCTGCTCCAACACATGCTTTACGGCTGCTCAGGCATTCGCCCAACTTGTACAGCCCACTGCGCGCTTCCAGCTGGCTCTTGATGCGCTCCTACCTATTCTCGACTCTCCACGATCTGAGGTCAGTAGAGTCCTTGATTCTTGCCGCATCATCTGCAGGAACTTTTTTTTACTGACACGCCACTATTTGTACTCTCTTCTTCTCTTATTCTTGTTGTGGCCGAAGCTCCCACAACGAATCCTTGTGGCATATATACTGTATTCCTTATACGCACCACATCCAATCGCTATTAATCCTTTCAAGTCTGTTCTATTTGATACCTTCACCAAAGAACGCAATGCCGCAGTTCAGTTAGCCGGGGAAGGAAAGGCGAGCGATAATGAGCAGCTCGTCTGGGTTCTCTGGAAGGTTCTTAAAGGTGATGGAGACCATGTAAGTGGTGGTTTCTCTCTTTAATGACCACCTGTCACAGTCCTGGTGTAGCTCGGGCCATACCCACCAAATACTTTGGCACGAGAATCACTCCCATCCAAACTAAGAGCGGGAAACTTGGTCCTGGATGAGGGGAAGGTCTCTCTTGACTCGTGGGATATCTCCAACCCGTTCTTCATCGTTGTTTGTCCTTATACCGTGCGCAGGTTCTTAGAAGATGAATCACATCCCTTAAGTTCCACCTACCGGAATGATTACGGTAACGTAGAGGGATCAGAATCGAGAAAGGACGCGACAGTCTCGCACGAAGATGATGAGAGAATGCAGCTCTTATCACAAGGCCTGACGCTCCTTCTAGCGGCTCGTGAGCGTGTTCTTACACTTTCCGAGCAGCGTGTAGGTCCATTCTCTCTTCCGACTTGTCCCTACTTATTTGTTTCATTAGCTCCTCTGCCCTCTGATCTCCCAATTAACGTCACCTTCTGTGTTAACCTCCATTGACCTTCCGCCTGTCATCGCTCACAACCCGACCATTGCCACTCCCCTAATTATCTCTCTCATTACTCTTCCGCCTTCCCATGCATCCGTCGCACATCTGGATGTTCTCACACAACTTCCTCCTACTCTACCGACCTTCGATGTTATCGGTCGTCTCTTACATGACACAACGCCTGTGACGGACTCTGTTACTGGCGGAAAGGTTACTGTTGCCGATGTTGTGCGTATGGAGGTACTTGGGCCGTTCATTCATCAGTGCATCCTGTGGATAGATCGTGCCGAACGTGAAGAGCGTGAAGGGTTGATCAGCGATGACCGCTCTGCCAAGGGTGTGCAGAATGTACTCAACTTAACATGTTACCTTACCAGTGGCTGACTTCTGAGATTTAGCTCTGCCGCTTCTACAGTGCCCTTCTCAAGCTCAATGTCGTTGATGCTGCCTCTGATGCCGACTCGGCCGAGATTGCACATTTTGCCCTACGTAACTCGCGGTTTGAGGAAGCTAATGCACTTTATCGCAGCCTTGCCTCCGCGAGGTTCTGATCTCTCACGCAAGTATGTACCTATGCTACCTTATGATTAATGGAAATCGTCTGTATGTCGCGATTAAAGCCTAGTCTATTACTATGTTTCGTCTAGGAAATTGTGACATGTATTACTCTAAAGACGATGCATGTATGCCATCCTCTGCTACCCCAGGGAATGTCACATCGGCGCACATCTTTTCATTTCTGAATCAGCTCATAGCTGCTGGATAGTGATATTCGGTGTTAGGAGCGAGGTCGATACAATCACTATTCATAGTCACATACGACCCACAGATTACTGTCTTGGCTTAGCTCCCTCTGCATTTTCGTACCCACCGGCAAATTGCCTTTCATGTGTAAATGGTGAAATCGTGCATGTGGCGGCATGAGTTGTAGTTTCACCTGAACCTGAAACTTCTGCACACTGGCACTTTGCATGACCACCGTGACAGACGATCAGTAGTCACAGGCCACTGGCCCCTGGCGGGCGTGCTCACGTGGCCTGCCCTATCACACGCGAGATGTGTTGTCCATTTCCCCTCAGTCTGTCTGAGGGATTGTTTCTAGTTCAATATCAGAGTGGCCGCACATGCCTAGCATTATATTGGCGCCGGGTGGGGCCCTACTACTGTAGTACACACCAACCCAGACTTCTTTTACATCCAAGTCATCCGGGTTTGTCTCGTCTGGCCTGAGTCGTTGCTCATCATTGCAGTCAGTCCATTGCATCAACACTTCGGTCCTGAGTTCATATACTGTAGTAACCCAGTGCAACTTCAGACCATCTCCCACCACTCCCACCTTACATTTAGGTGAGCGCGTTGCTAAGGAACGTCCTCGGCAACTTAGTTGGTCACCTGCCAGTGGCGCTTAGATAGGCTCGTGAAAGATCACGACTCACCGGGTGATGTGAACTTCGAGACCAGTTGTTGTTCTGCAACCACCAGAGCGATGCAACCACCATCGCCGGACATCATCTCTATCGAAGGTCTCTCGGTTCAGACTGCAATTGGCCTAGATGCCTCTGGAGGGTCCTCGCCACAGCTACACACACTTGCGATCCACTTCCACTTGCACCAGACTTCATTACTACTCGCCGCTGCAACCGACGATTCAAGATTTTCAATTCATTATTGGAACCTCGAGAGTCAAGTAGTAGAGCGCGTAAAAAATGGGGCGCCGTGGGCAAGTGGTCGTGCTCTCGCACGTGCTGTCACCGGTGTTGCGTTCGCGCATGTCGGAGACGCCGTGAAGGAGGTGCGGGTAGTGCTAGAGGCACGGAATAGCCACCCACGCGCCGGGGGCGGAATGGGGTGGGAGCTTACGACACCGCATGGCGCACGAACCCAGGAAGTCGTTGCATCTATACGTGGGCTCGAACTGGGTGTGTTGCTCGGCGGAGTGGACGCGGAACAAAGGGTGAAACAGCGTATCGTGATGGACATATGGTTCCTTGAGAAACCGCAGCACCCAATCGAGGTCGACTACGCGACGATTGTGGATCGGATAGTGGAGGTGCGTCCATTAAGCGAATAATTTGTTGTCCCTGTGGTTTGACTGTGAGGCACATAGGAAACAGAGTCATCGGGATATCGGACGCTGGAGCGGCTTGTTCACGAAGCGGCGCGTCTCGCTTCCTCCGCGAGCAGTGAACATTGTCGAGAAGTCATTATTCGCGCAAAGAGACCGTCAGCTGTGAGGCTCGCCGATGCTTTGACGGTGCAACTCATGCGACCGTGCACTGGTGATGAGTGCTGAGCGCTGATGATTTGTCGCAACGGGACCGGGACGGATACTGATCGGATCACCACGCCCCCCGAGGGGGAATGCCTGGCACGATTCGGGTGTTGGTCTTTTTATTACGTGTCACAGCCTTGTCCTGTAACTTAGCAGAGTCTTGTAGTTGTGTGCCGGTGTCCGTGATTGGCCTAAACCGATATTTCAATTACTCACCGGGAAAACACGTTCGTTCGAAGTCGTCACTTTCAGGGACACGTTTCATATGCAAACGCCCAACATTTCAGACATATAGATCAGGAGCTCGAGAAGGAAAGACTGTGGGATGACTCAAGGGACGATATAATCCCGCGAATCTGCCGTTGATATCGCGAAACGAATGAATAGGCTGATTCAGGGCGCGTCTGATCGATGGCTACTATTTGACAATAAGAGAAGACTGGCAAATCGGTAATGATGGTCCCAGACAATTTCTAGGCAATACGAATTCGGATGGACTGCTGGACGACTCGGTTAAATAAGTATGAAAGAATGTCGCACACATGAGACGGAGTGCAGCGGAGAGAGGAGACGATGGACCACCGGCAGTCTCCGGCCCCAGAATGGTCACACTTAAATAGATGGATCCTGTTAAGATGTTCGGGTATCCCAACCCAACCCCTCGCCTTGCTTCTTCCCGCACATTCATACGATGAGCTCACTCAGAAACCATCGTGTAGTAATCGCGTCCCTCTTCCTTCCTGATACGGTCGTGTTGGGAGAGTCGCATCCTCCTACCCCCGACGTCCATTCGGAATTACCATTACCGGATGTCTTTCCCGGTGTTGCCAAGGACCAAGGGTTCAAGCTAACCTTACCTTCAACAAGGGTTCGGGCTCCCGCACCCATCCTCAGCATCGTAGAGGATCTGAAAGACAAGGCAAGTGTGGGTCCTTGGCCCCTCTAGATTGGTCTTGAAGGAGCGGCATGTCCGGTCCGACGCTGATTTAAACTTGTCGTCAGTCTCGCACTGGTACACCCGCAGTTACTCCCGGTGTGGAGCACGTCAGCCCACTGTTCGCGACCTTGACACAACTCACACCATCAGGTTTCGGCGATGCGAAAACCAAGACTTCTGCCCCCAACGGTTTCGACGGTCCTTCGGGCTCGTTTCCTGCCATCCGCCAGCGCACAGCTGACGATCGTCATGCGCATGTCCCACTTCGCTCTCAGCGCAAGAACACTCGCTCAATCGCACGTCGGCCCCATTCCGACTCACCAATTGGTCGCCAATATCATGTTGAACTGAACCCTCACGCCAATGGTGGTCTCACCAATGCCGTGAAATCCCTTGAGGGCCGCTTGAAGCGAAAACGCTGGGTTGGGACGCTCGGCACAAACACAGACTCGTTCAAAGATCCACTCCGCAGGAACATTGATCACCGTATGTTGGAGGAATATGATAGTTCGGCTGTCTGGATTCCGGATGATGAATTTACTCAACATTACGACAATTTCTGCCACCAGGTCCTTTGGCCATGCTTGCATTATGTCGTCCCAGATGCACCCAAGACTAAGACTTTTAATGAAAGCTCGAGCTATAAACAATATGTATCAGTAAATCAACGTTTCGCAGACACAATTGTCGCAAATTATCAAGAAGGCGATATCAGTGTGTTGGTTTGCTTGTTGTCCCCTTCAGCACTGACGCTCGGGTTAGTCTGGGTTAATGATTATCACCTGATGCTCGTACCCCAGCTTGTCCGCGCAAAATTACCCACCGCAATCATTGGGTTTTTCTTGCACGTAGCGTTCCCATCGTCAGAAATTTTCCGCTGTTTGTCGGTTCGCGAGTACCTGCTTCGTGGAATGCTCTCTGCCGATCTCATAGGGTTTCAAACGGCCAACTACGCACGTCACTTCCGTCAGACTGTGTCCCGCATCTTAGCTCTAGAAACGCTACCTAAAGGTATCCGGTTGGACGATCACTTCGTCGATGTTGGCGTTTTCCCGGTCGGCATCGACGTCAGGGCTCTCAAAGAGAAGAGGTAACTTTTCCCGTTCAATTGTAGCTTGATAATTGGGTACCAATCGGGACACCTAACAGGCGCGATTCCGAAGTTGCGCAGTGGGTTCAAACCCTGACGGAGCGGTATGCTGGCGTGAAACTTGTTGTCGGCCGTGACAAGCTTGACGAAGTTCAGGTTGGTCGTTCTATTTTTCGATCAATTTATGGATATTTATCGATCGATTCAGGGTGTACGCCATAAGCTTCTAGCATTTGAGGCGTTTCTCGAGAAACACCCAGAGTACCATCAGAAAGTCGTCCTCATCCAAGTTGCTCTTCAAACATCCGAAGAAAACGAAGCACACGGCGGGGTGGCGGACGTCGTTGCACGCATCAACTCGCGCTTCTCTACACTTACGTATCAGCCTGTTGTCTTCCTTCACACCGACGATCTCAGTTTCAGTCAATACCTTGCACTCCTGACGGTTGCGGACGCCTTCCTTATCACAAGTATGCGCGAAGGCATGGCATTACGCACTCATGAGTTCGTAGTATGTCAAGAGGAACGACACCGACCGTTGATCCTAAGCGAGGTGCGTCTACTGATGGGTTTCGAATGATTTCTTCTCAATATGCGCAGTTCACTGGTTCGTACAGCTATAGCGGTTTCCGCTCTTGCATTGCCGTGAACCCTTGGGATACGCGAAACACAGCAAAGGCAATCCACCAGGCGCTAACAATGGATGATGACGAGGCCTTTTCACGCTGGGACGTAAGCATGCTCCCTCTTTGACACCTTTGTCACCGCTTACATTGTTTTCCAGGACTTGCATAACCATGTGGTCACCCAGACCGCACAGGCATTCGTCACCTCATTCCTCACGCGATGCTTACGCATGAATATCGAGCATCAGCAGGGTGATACCCTGGTTGCATCGCTTGACCTTGCGCTTTTGCTTCCTCGTTATCGTCACTCGCAACGGCGTCTCATTCTCATTGACTTCGAGGATACCCTTTGGCAACGCAATCCACGACGTCAGCACGCAGGTCAAGGCGAGGTCATCCCCTCAGAAGCAATTGAGGTTGTCAAACGCTTGTCCGAGAACGGCAGGAATGAGGTATGGCTCTTGAGTGGGCTCCCGGTCAAGATCCTCGATGCGATTGCCATGCAGCTGCCTAAAGTTGGGTTTGTGTAAGTGTTCCCCTTTTGTTGGTTGATATACAGTCGACTTGACTATTGGTGGGAACACAGGGCTGAGAACGGTTGCTTTGTGAAACCCATCCCCGGCAAGAGTGGCGAGACCTCCTGGATTACGATGGTGGCAAACTTCAATTTGACGTGGAAGAACACCTGCATTGAGATTCTCAATTATGTACGTGAGAGTTTGTCTGTAGAACTGCACGCATGAACTGACCATGTGGCACATCGGTAATAGTTTACTGAGCGCACACCTGGCTCTTTTGTTGAAGAGAGAGATGCCAGTATCGTCTGGCGGTACTTTAGCGGCGATGAGGCGATCGATGCGGGAGACCGTGCTTGGGCACGTCGTCAAGCTGCGGAGGCACAGAACCACATTTTTGATAGGTGCCGTGCTTTACTTTCCCTCCTCTCTGTGGCTGAGAGGTGTTAGTCTCGGAGAACGTTACGGACTGCGCATTATTCCGGGAAAGAATTCGTTCCTTGTCCTACCAAACTATATCTCGCGGTCGACAGCTGTTGGTGCAATTCTGCATGCTGGTGGCCCGACTTACTCTCCGCGAGCACCTTGGATCCTTCCTGAGGAAAGTGAGTGCATCGCACATGCAAAAGACTTTGTGCTTGCTATCGGCCGCGATGAAAAGTTGTTACGTCGACTTGGCGAACTGGACAATGCTGAGACGTGCTCGACGGGGACAGGTGGCACCGACGCTCGGTGGAGACTTGCCCGCGAGGAGGTCATTGGTGTACTCGGCCAACTGGCAGCGGCTGGAGGTGGTTCGAATACTTCGTCACGAGGTCCTTGATTGCGCGCACCTCATGGTTGACGGAAACAAAACACAGTATATCTTTATACTCATCATGTTGGAACGCTCATAGGAAGTTTACGCGTTGTTAGCAGATTGTCGAAAATAGCTTTATTCTATATCTTTACGCAATTAGTACTGGTGACATGACCTGAACGAACAGCGGTTTTGTAGGTAGATAGACTCAACGAGGTGATTGAAACGCCGAGGACGGTCATGCTTAGAAACAATGACATCGGCTGCTTATTTACCTGAATAGTTATGGGAGCGACCGGCACTTCGTTGATACAAAAAGCGGTGATACAAAAAAATCACGAATTGGGGCAGGACCTGTGTAGGTTCCGCTTCAGGTTTTGGGGACGTTTGGAATTGGTGTGTTCACTTATGAGGGAAACACGACTTTATTGGGGAGGACGGTCAGGGGCCGATGATGGGTAGACCCCAGGAACGATAGCAGTATACAGCCTCGTCGTATGCGCCCACTAACGCTAACGGGACAAGCTCAGCAAGCGACGCTCATTCACACGCAACCAACACCATCAATCAATGACACGGCATTGTGAAACGCGAGCTGTAAGTTAATAGCTAGGAAGCGGCTTCATTTGAGGGGACTAACTTACTTTTGGGAGACATACCGCGTAAGGTGAACACCGTCCCGGCGGCACTGTCTCGGTTGACGATAAGATGGTTTCGGACTCTGAATCTACTGTCACTTTCATCCCTGTCCCTGCCATCCGCTGTATTTTGTTTTGCTCGGTTCCGGGGCTCGCATATTATTCGGTGTCTCAACTCAAACCATATGTACCCTTCGGCCATCCTGCGCTCAGGGAGGTCCGCATGGAAAGGTTAGCTACGCCATTATAGCGCATATATAGTTCATGACACCAAACGACATGCAGGGCCATTCTTCGTTGCGTTTCCTAACATTCGTGAAGCGCTTGCAAACAACACTCCCATAAAAACGGATGCGCGTTCTTGTACCATCCTTCCGAATTTCGTTGGGTACGTGTCTGAGTGATCACTGCTGCTTCAAAGGGTGGGGGGCGAATTTTAACATCGCTTTGTGTGTTATGCAGGATCCGCTTTCTCGTACACAACGGGAAGGACTACGTCCCGGTCATGGTAACGCAAGACATGGTTGGGCACAAGTTGGGAGAATTTTCCCATACGAAGAAACGCTTCGTGTACAAGTGCGTGCTTTGCTCGTTCTTACTGTTCGTGAGTCAACACTGACATGGCATTGTCTGGGCTGCCAGGCACACGAAGAACAAGTAGGCGCTGTGCCCTCGGTCCCATTTTGCGTCTGGTATTCCTTAGAGCCGTGAATAATGCCACTATTGTCGTTTTCCCTACTGTACGTCGCAGTTGTTGGGAACCCCATTTAAGGCTCGGACTTGGTCCACGATAAGCAAGAGTTATCCCACAAACATCCTGGGTTTCATGGAGTAAATATGGTCCGAGTGTGGCACTGCCACGTCATGGCGCATGGCGCTGTTCTGGCCTTTCGAGGAAACTTCGAACAGAGAAGACATTTAACCATGTAGCTTCCCGACCCGAGCGCGTTTACGTGAACAAGGCGATTGGCATGCCACAAGGTCTGTGGAAGTGTCTGTGGGCGGTGACGATGCCACGTACGATACTTATTATTCTGGGTGGGACTAAGCACTTTTGCGTGGTGGGCGGAAAGAAGTGTGTAGAGTAGGATGTATTGTGCTGTCGCTGATGAAGCGATAGGAAGTGATTATTTATTACGGAACGACACTGCTTGTTCGGTCCTAGCCCTAGCTACGAGCTTGCTGAGATCCTCATCAACATCAATATCATCTCCATCATCTCCATCATCACTACCTTCCCCGTCTTTCTTCCTTTTTTTTTGCCTCCATCCTCTGATTTCGTCCTTTACGGTCGCTCACAGCCGGTGTTTCAGCACACTCGCAACACGCGCTCTGTCGCTGCCCTTATTGTCTCCACGCCCCCCTCACTAAACTCAACACGCTCCCATTTCCTCCCCCTTCGACCCGACAACCAGCCCCGCTCCTTGCCTCCGTCCACATTAACCGCCTGCTATGGCGTTCAATCAAGTCACTGCTACCTCCTTAACCCCTTCCCGCCCTGCGCCACCGATTCCCATCCGTCAAGCATCCGTCAGCTCGTCCTCCACCGCTTTCTCTACCAGCTCCTCCGTGACACTTTCTCCTGGGTTGGCCTCGACTTCTTCCTATGCTAGCTCTTACTCGGGCATTGGTGGCACACCAAACATCGGCGGATTTCCCAAACGCAGTTCCGACGATGCTAATATGTCAGGTATCATCCGTCAAGGTTCCGTCGGCTTCAAGGAGGATGCATTCGCTAGTTGGATTTGGAGAGAGAAGTGGTTGGTACTCAGGGAGCAGTCTCTCTCCGTCCATAAGAATGAGGTGAGCTTTCGTTCCGGCCCCTCGGGGTCTCTCCCGGTATCTCCGTGTCGGTCCAGGTGTAGATTCTTTTCTACGCGCGCGTTCTCTTTCACACACCGGCCGTCGATCTCTAGATGCGCCTCGTTTTTGTTGCCATTCCGAACGATCTATTGAAGATGAGACTGATGAATCCTCTTGCCAGGCCGCACCGCCTCAGAGTATCATTCAACTCCGCGATCTAGCAAATATCGAGCGCATAGACCTGAAGCCCTACTGCCTGCTCCTTGAAACGAGAGATAAACGATACTATCTGTCTATGAAGGGGGACGAAGAATTGTACGGATGGCAAGATGATATTTATTCTCGAAGTCCCCTCAGCGGCGTGAGCAATCCGACTAATTTCGTCCACAAAGTACATGTTGGGTTCGATCCCATCTCGGGTGTCTTTACTGTATGTCGTTCTTCTCCCTTTGTTCTCTAGCTTATCAAGAGCATACAGGGGATGCCCGAACAATGGAGCAAATTGCTCACCCAGTCTGCGATAACACGCGAGGATTATCAACGCAACCCCCAAGCTGTACTTGATGTACTTGAATTCTATACCGATCACCAGAAGCGCGAGATGGAAGAATTGGGTCTCTCCCCAGTGACACGGGCGGCGACTGCCACGAACACACGTGCGCCCCCCTTCATTCTCATAGTCTAGCGTTGTTCTCAGCTAGGTTCTAGCTCGATTCGGTGCCGGTACGGGTCTTGGAGGTCTTGGAAAACTTCCACCGCTTGCCGAGACGTCTCTATCACCAACACTCATCCGTCAAGAGTCGGCGCCACCCGCTTCAGGCACAGACTCTGCAAGTACGAATCTCGCCTTGGGCGCCCAGCGCGCCGCTGACTATGTCAACGGCACCTACTCTCATACTATCGGTGTATCTCAGACAACTGCGGGAACAAGACCTGCTCTTCCCAGTCTTTCCGCTTCACGGCCGGCACCACCACGTCCACTCCTCACTGGCACTCGTCCTGCACCATCCGCACCGAAGCCGGATCCTACAGAACCGAAGCCGCGTGCAAAGCCTCAGGGTCCAAGTGATGCACCTGTCCCTGAGCGCAAAGATTCGCTACAGCCACCTCGATCCGAAGACCGGGATCGCGAACGTTCGCGCGAGCGCGAGAGAGAACGTGAACGCGAACGCGAACAACAACGTCAACGAACACAGCGGGAGCAAGAGCGCAACAGAGAACAACCGGAGAGCGAGCGCGAGCATCAAGGGGAGGTTCAACGGCCCGTTATCACCGCCAAGTCCGCGCCTGCAGGCACGACCCCTGCTGCACAGTTAGTAACACTAAATGCCGCCAGTGTATCCAATACCCCGCCGCCTGTCGAGCCTTTGCAGACCGCAAAAAAGTTGCCCCAGATAGGTGGAATCACTACTGTTGTTGATGGGGATGACAAGGTTGCTGGAAGTGGCGGTGTGGCGGCGGCGGCGGCAGCCCTCGAGAAGCCCAAGCCAAAGGAGATCGAGAAGCGGATTAGTACCATGACCGAGGCGCAGATCATGGAGAAGATGCGGAGCGTAGTTGATCCAGGTGACCCGAAGCTGATATACAGCAAGATCAAGAAGATCGGTCAGGGGTGCGTTATTCATACTAATCTGCAGTTTTGCCGCGTGATTGTAAATCGTGGATGGTTTCTTCTACAGTGCCTCTGGACACGTATACGTCGCCAAGACACTTGAAACCGGGAAGAAGGTTGCTATCAAGGAGATGGATCTCACGAGCCAGCCGCGCAAGGAACTCATCGTGAATGAAATTATGGTGATGAAAGAAAGCCGTCATCCGAACATTGTCAACTTCCTAAATTCATATCTCGTGCGTGGGAACGAGCTTTGGGTGGTCATGGAGTACATGGAAGGCGGCGCGCTAACCGACATAATCGAAAACAACACGCTCGAGGAAGATCAGATTGCTTGTATATCGAACGAGGTTCGCATTGTAGTATCCCTCGGTTGCAGTCAAGCGTTGACGGGTTGCCAGACATGCAAAGGCCTTGGACACTTACATAGCCAACATATTATCCACCGGGACATCAAATCCGATAATGTGCTCCTCGATGCCGCAGGGCGGGTCAAAATCAGTGCGTTTTACCGCGGATTTCATGTACATCGTTTAACTGACTCCCTTGTAGCCGACTTCGGCTTCTGCGCTAAGCTGACAGATCAAAAGTCCAAGCGCGCAACGATGGTGGGCACGCCGTATTGGATGGCTCCCGAAGTTGTGAAGCAGAAAGAATATGGAGCCAAGGTCGACATCTGGTCACTCGGCATCATGGCAATTGAGATGATCGAGCAAGAGCCACCATATCTTGACGAGGAGCCGCTCAAGGCTCTTTACTTAATCGCGACTAACGGCACGCCTACGCTCAAGAAGCCCGAGGCTCTTTCTCGTGAACTGAAAGCATTTTTAAGCGTGTGTCTGTGTGTGGATGTGAAGAGCCGCGCGACGGCGGGTGAGTTGCTCGAGGTACGTTCTTATCATGAATTTGCAGAGCATCGAACCTTTCTGATGGCATTCACCGCTTCTCTATTATATAGCACGAATTTTTGAAGAAGGCATGCGCGCTATCGGGTCTTGCACCGCTTCTCCGGTCCCGCACAAATAAGCAGGCTTCATAAGCGCTTGGCGGCACCGCTCGTGTGTTCTGTCATTTCCCCCCTTGCTCCCTTTGGATATCCCTTCTACCGCTCTTAGCATCCACCCTGCCATCCCTATACAATTTCTAGTTTACACCTTTGGGCGCCTGCCTTCTCTTTATTTGTCCACGACTGTATGATTCCATGTCTCGCTGCCGCGGGTGTGCTATTTACTAGGTTGTGCACCCGTCCCTCCATTCCTCGACTTGAACAAGCCCTTGCGTCTACTGTCCTTTTCTACGCCGATTGCTCCACGTTGATGGTGGGCCGACCAGTGACGGTGACGATGAAAAAAAAAAAAGAAAACTACTTCGCTGATCGGCCGAATTCCCACATGCCCTCTGTTGTAAAGAGAATTCGATAGCAAAGTAATCGATGGATGGATGGATTGTACAGAGGCGACTTTAACAGAATATATGTGCCTAGAAAATTACCAAAAGACGGTTCGAGTCGGAATGCATGAACTACTCAAACGCCTCCTCAGCACTTCGGCGGACCAGACGGCGGACTTTCTTCTTGTAAGCTGAAATAAAACTTGTTAATGCCAGGAACAAAGGGAATAGGGGACGTTGGTACAGACCAGCAAAGTCTGTCCGGACCTCCTTTGCGGCGTCGACGTTCGCGGGGCTATCCAAGTTTGGGGTCTCAGAGGAAAGGAGGGAAATGACGCTCAACAACTGTGTTCAGGAATAGCTCGATTAGCAAAACAGTGGCGACCGTAGGTGACGACACAGACGATAGACTCGATGCTGTGGACGGGCATCCATCGTTCCCCTGCATCCTCATAACCGTACTGATCGTCGCCAGGTGCGTGCTTTAGATGAGCGGAATGGGGGTTCAGTCCGGCAACACTCCGAAAGAGTATTGGATTTGGTACTCACAAGGATAGAGATACACACGTCGCCGTTGGGATATACTGTGTGAAGTGTATGTCTCCGAGAAGACCAGATGGTGCAGAGTGGATAAATACGCACTGTTAGGATGCCACATTGGGGTGATAAAGCGCATCTTGGGGGGCAAGTCAGGGAATTCGGGGGGGAAAGTCAATCGCGCTCTGAAGAAGCCACCCTCGCTGGAAATGAAGATCAGGATGGAGGTATCAGCGGGAAGGAATGGAGACATACTAGAGTGTATCGACGGGCCTGGGATCAGACCATCAAATGTCAGCATGTAGAGAGGCGGGGAAGGGGGAAGGAAGGCGAGCGGTAAGACAAGGGGAAGGGGCAGACCCGATTATCATGATCTCCCATTCGTATAGATTATTCTCATCGACGAGTCCTTCGCGAAGAAGGCTATCAGGATGGGGGCGTTGGAAGGCGTGCAAGAATATGGTAGGGTACGGACCAGCAGAAAAGCCCTCTACGGGATGCTTGGTTAGCTCTGCGAGTTGACGACGAAGTAGGAGGGTATTCGATGCGAGCGTTGTCAGGGTTGACATTGTGTGATTGAGAGGCTCTGGGTGATTGTGATCACACACTGATACACCTTTGCCTTTGGCCCCTTGGCTTTTATATGTGATTATGTAAGCAACGTCTGTTTCCGGTTGTGGGTCTGGGTCCGCGCGTGCAGTCAGAGTCATCATATTGCCGTGAAGTTCACAATGCGCTTTCTCAGTCTTCCCGGCCTTGTAGTAGCATTCTTGTGCACGGCTGTGGTGGCCCTGCACGAGTCAGACGTTGGCGTTGTCGACTGGCATCAGCCGCAAGTGGGTGTGCCATTAACTTCGTCACTCTCGACCGCTCCCGCTTTCCATGCCAAACCAGGAAGACCTCCAACGGAAGCACTATTACTCACCGCAACGAGGAGCAATGTACTCGCTGCCATCCACGCCTCGAATGGCTCACTGGGTACGTGGAATCTATACTACCGCCGTGTACAAGTGGTTGATTCTGGCACAGCGTGGCGTTTCATTCACGAACCTACAGACCATATTGTTCATTTTCAAATAGATGGAGAGAGTAAGTCTTCGCTTGTCGTACATCAATACCATCTCATTCCTTCCCGCAGCGGTCATATCCTTGTCGGGTCCCAGTGGCGCGATGCTCAGAACATTTGACTATTCGACAGGACAACTTATACTAGAAAAGCGGCTGCGTACACCTCATGAAGCCCATCGTCTCCACCCTGGTCATTTTGGAAATGGTACAGCAATTGCAATTATGGAACAATCCCGAGATCTCGTCGTGTTGACCAGTGGCCATAATGTCCAATGCATCGGAGAAACTGGTACCGTAAATTGGGTTTGGGAGTCTCCTGATAAGAGGTGAGACGTTTTCTTCATTCGTTGGCTCTTGGGCCCTTAATGCCTCTCAGTGACTCTGTTGTCTACACAAAGTTGGTTGTTACGCCATCCACTGTCTATGTCGTTGGCTTGGCCAGGTCATTTGCATCATATACCTTGCATGTAACCTCACTATCTTCTTCCAACGGAGAAGTGGTTGCATCCGTCAATGTTCCTTCTAGCATTGCGGGAGAATCATCCGATATGCTCATACTGTCTTCTGACGCGACAACTCTCAAGCCCCGCGTGGTCTGGCTTGAAGCTGGCGGGATCCGCTCTATTCAGCTCGTCCCGAATCTCTCCGCGAAACCAACCTCTATGCAGGGTCCCTTATACAACAAGATCATCGACATCGGTTTGCAAAGCAAGGGTCATTTCGTAGCGTTAAAGACGGTCGATACCTGTCAAGTGCTTATGCTTGACGCAGAGAAGGGGCTGAAAGTCATATATGAGTTTACTGAGTCGGTGAGTACATATCCGGAACATCGTCTACCGCGTTGCTAAAGCGATGGCTTGAGGCAAAATCTGATCAATACACCGAGTCACTCTATTTCGGTGGACTAGATGGGGCTGGCTTGCCTTACGTTGGCCGAGTATTCTGGTCGTTCGCTTTGGGCGTAAGTGAGACCTAGAAAGATATATCTTAGCTTATTTGACGTTCTACCCATTCCCAGAAAGCTGCAGCCCACGTATATGCTCCTCACATGGCCGGAGGAAAGGGTCTCATTTCTGGTTTCATGTTCCAGTTTGATACGGAAACACATGGGATGATTAGTCATGTCGATCACCCCTTTCCTTTCTCGGGCATTGTATTGATTTTCGAATCTCTAGGTGGCGTTGCATACAGCATATGTTAGAGAGCTCGATCTCCTTCCTTACCTTGCTGTGACGACTACAACTGGCGCCGTCCAGCTTTGGCAAGGCGACATCATACAATGGACGCGGGAAGAAGGCCTTTCGACGCTGCAAGTAGCTGAAATGGTCGAGTTACCGGAGCATCAAACCATCACAGCGCACATCATCGATCACGATGAGACTTTTGCTGAGCGTGTTAGGCGACAGCTCGCTGATGCGAGGGTGCGTTTTTGAAAGTTCAACACTGGTCATTCCGTTATATGTCTTTGTCAGGGGTTACCCCACTATATTTTCCACTTTGTGAAAAGGTTTGCGACGGGTCCCTATGCATCAACCCATCAGCGCGCAGTGCCAGCCTCCCTGACAGCATCTTCCCTTGGCCCCCTTACGCGCGATGCATTCGGATTCCGCCAGGTCATCGTCGCTGCGAACGACCTCGGCAAAATTTATGGGCTAGACTCAAGTAGTGGCTCTGTGCTCTGGAGTCGTGTACTAGGTCTCGGCTGGGCGGCGCAGGTCGGTGCACAGATCGTCCCCGTCAAGATTTTTGTGGTTCAAACAGTCGCCGATGGTGGCTTCCCTGAGGTCGTGCTGGTTGCTCAGCGACGCGCTACTAATGTACTGTATTTTCCCCTCCTAATTCAGTGCCAGGATAATTGATTTGAGTCCCAGGGACTGATCGATACGGTGATATTCCATGTCAACGCCTTGACAGGAGAGGATGCTTTGGGAAAATCGCCGGCTGATACGGTTCTTGAAGGAGTTGACCTGATCTCCGGACCATCGTTGGGTGCCTATCAACTACCTGGACATAGCAAAGCTGTCATTGTTCTGGATAAGTTCCGTCAAGTTCGTTTCGGTCCAGATTTTGCTCTTTCTATTTATTTACTCCAATTTCAGGTATATGTTTACCCTGAGACATTGGCGAATGAGAAAGCATTTGCAAACTTTGCCGGCAAATTGAACATCGCGTTGCGCACCGGCGACGTTGGACAACAATTAACTGGCCACAAATTTACTACCGTAGAACACGGTCGGGCGATTGCCTTCGCAACCTGGGCTTCCTCTTTCCCTGCTGGAGAAAAAATACTTTCAGTCATCCCTCGTCCATCTGGCCCAATTGCATCCCTCGGAAAGGTCGTCGGTAACCGTACAACCCTTTACAAGTATCTCAACCCACATCTCTCTGCCGTGACCACAGTCTCTTCTACCGCGTGCGGCGTGTATGTGATAGATGTTGCAAAGGGGAATATTGTTTATCATGCAAGCATCGCTACTAACAAAGGCAAAGGAAGGTGCGATTTGCACGTGGCTCTTGTAGAAAATTGGTTGGTATACGTGTACTGGGATGAGGAGTATGAATGGGTCGGGCAGACAAAGGGTCAGAAGCTGGTAACTGTAGAACTGTATGAAGGTTCCATTCCCGATGATAAGACAAGAAGGTGAGTGTGTCCATTAATCACAAGCAGGATGGGGCCCAGGTATATCTATAACTCATTTGGCTCTAGTTCGGAACTATCGTCCTTCTCGAATAAATCACTGGCCGTAACCACTATTGAACAATCGTATATTTTCCCTCATGCGATTACGTCCATCGCGACAACTTCCACCAAGTTCGGTGTCTCCACAAAAGATATCATAGGTATGTCATACTCAGAACTCGCAGCAACGCAGACTTATGGTGAGCTGCTGACTATCCAGTGGCGAGTGAAAATGGTCAGATTCACACCTTCCCCCGCCTACTATTGAACCCTCGACGTACGAAGGACAAGCCGACAGCGGAGGAACAGGAAGAGTGGCTTGTTCAGTATGATCCCGTACTCCCAGATGACGCGCATCGAGTGCTCTCACACCACTACCACGTGTGTTATATGTCCCTTCTGCTTTTTCAAGACTTCGTGACTCAAGTCCACCCCCTTTCCCCTCTGAACTGTAGGTTGCGAATGTGCGACGCATACTAACTGCTCCAGCATTACTGGAGTCCACATCACTCGTCTTTGCATATGGGCTTGACCTATTCTGCACACGTGTGGCGCCCTCTGGTACATTTGATGTGCTAAACGAGACGTTTAACAAAGCACAGCTTGTCTTCACCATTTGTGGACTCGCGATAGCAATCCTGGTAACTAGGCCAATGGTGCGGCAGAAGCAGCTCCGTGAGAGGTGGTACCAATGAGTGCCAGTGTGTATTCACCTGTTAGGTTGTTGACCTAACCTATGTAAACGCACTTGCATTACGAACAATGTAGGGTACACTACTCATGTTGCGCCAAACAGTGGACATGCACCACCATTTAGACAGTTATGCTATGTTGCAAGCCTAATTTCTTATGCAGCATGATTACTTGGTCTCTCTAATCTATCTTGCATAGGGTTCTTTATAAGCAGCCCTTGGGGTTTTTTGAGCAGCCAATGCCTATATATACCTCCTTTTAAGAATCTAAAGACAGAGACTTGTTAAGGCTGCAGTAGGCCTTGGGAGAATGAAGATAAGATTACTGAGATCTTCTAGACCATTTAGGCCAAAAGAGGACAGGGGTGTGTAATAACACAAAGTCTTAATCCTAGCCAGAAATGTCACCAGCTTTTGGAACTGGAGGGTCTAGGCCCTTATCAGTATACTAGAGTAAGTGTGGGAACCAGCCCAAGGATGTTTTGACTCATGTTTCAGGTTCTGTTATTGATACTGTTAAGATTTTGCACCCCCACTCATGTAGGTGTCATGGCTACCCTTACTCATGTTTACATTGTGTCTACAGTGTAAGGCAGCACTTTCTGGCCTCTCAACATGCCGAATTCTATTTTGGCTACTCCTCCCTCAAATCTCATTCAAATGTCATGAAATAAAGCACAGTAGTATCACATTCAATAGTAGAACAAAATGTACTCATTAGTTTTTTGAAAAAGTTTAGCACCTGCTTTTTTTGACCAAAATTTGCAACAAAATTTGAAATATCCACTTTTCCATGCTAAAAACTACTGTGCAGCTATGAAAACACAATTCATAAGTATTTAAGAACATTCTGGGTCATCTTTGGCAGCAAGACAAGCAGTTGTATCACTTGGGAGGCTAACCCTCTGATGTAACATGTATTTCTTATTTTGAAAGGTAGCTTGACATGTGTTGAGTCCTTTTTTAGAAATTGTGTTATCTAACCAAATGCATATGTGTGACAACTCCCTTAGCAGTTCCAATACAATAAAATCAATGATTTAATCTCAATTTTGCTTGTTCTAAATGGGCACTTAAGAGAAAAATCACCCTAGAATTTGAAACAAGTGTCCAAAAAACTGAAAATCACAGAATCAGCATATTTTCCCCACTTTCTTGCTTAGATTTCAGCTGCTTGGCCAGGCTCTCAATATTTAACCCTCCACACATGTGATGTGAAGTACTGCTTTATACTATAGTCTCATCTTATGACCTTATCTTGATCCACATAATGCCATATACAGTAGTATATAGCCTGCCTCATTGTATACTCATATTTGCCTCATTCCTAGTATAGGTACTGGTTGTGTTAGGGATTTCTTGTATATTAGGAGACCTCTCACTGTTCTTAGGATGGCAAGTTGAGTCTCTTGTCTTCTAGTAGGCAAATACAACTTGTTCTTCTCTTTGCACACACACACACATTCTCCTTAAAGAGGTTACTAGATATACTCAGTAGCTGGAACCCTGACTCTAAGAAACCTATCCCTATTGAAACATATTGACTTAGAGTCTTTTGTATGCCTAAAGCCTAGGCAGTGACATTAGACTCAACTTTCTTTCATTATGGTGAGTTTCAGTAGTGTAAGGACCCACCTGCACTTAGCTAGAAGTGGGACAGCACTCATACTAGCAGAAGTGTGTAAAGGAAGAGAAAACCAATAAGTTACCTATTTTTCCAAGGATGACCTAAGAAACAAGAGAGGTTTTGCCTTCTACAGTACATGCCAGTGGCATTAGGAAACAATCTTTCTAAGAAATACACAAAACTTGTAACACTCTTCTATAGAATTTGGTATATCATCATATATGACCTTGAAAGGGACTGATTCTTTATTATTGAACTGTGGCTAGACCTACACAAACACAACAAGTTTAACTCACTCCTCAATAGACCAAAGAAAGTGCAAGAACAGCTAGACAAAGGACTAGCTGAAAGCACCAACTAGCCACAAGTCCAAAAAGAAGAGGAGGAACTAGCAGAAGAACAAGAGGAGAAACAATCAGAAGATAAAGAACAAAGCCAAGAACAGGAAGAACTTGACTGTAACATTAGGCTAACACCTATAGTGACTACTCATGAAGCTAGCCACTTGAAAATAAGTGCCACCATGACCCAAACACACATATAGAAAGAACAACTCAAATACCTCAATGATCCTGTGCAACCAATACTAAACACTATTACATTAGGAAAAGTGGAAAATACTTTTTAATACTTTTTTCACTTTTCACTTTTTTGTAAAAAAGTAAGGTTCTCTACTTTCCTCTACTTGTTAAACTACCTTTTGAACTGGTCCCAAAAGTACATACACTATCACAAGTAAATTCACTTCAACCTTTCTTATATCAAAAAGCCCCTACTTTTTTTAAAAATGTACTAGCTTTACTTGCTACAAGTTAAAAAAGTTAAAAAAGTATTTTCCACTTTTTCTAAT
>Ga0137390_10000315_pt1 | contig 31669 bp, 32 predicted proteins | sample 15con2h24AmetaG_FD_104937 | JGI IMG/M metagenome (GOLD analysis project Ga0137390, IMG submission 104937) | Vadose zone soil microbial communities from Angelo Coast Range Reserve, California, USA - 15con2h2.4A metaG | ecosystem: Environmental > Terrestrial > Soil > Vadose zone > Saprolite... | reverse complement strand
GCGTGATCACCGTGGAAGAAGCCAAGACCCTCGAGACTCAACTCGAAGTGGTTGAGGGCATGCAGTTCGACCGCGGCTACCTCTCGCCCTACTTTGTCACCGATCCGGAGCGCATGGAAGTAGCTCTGGAGAACGCCTACGTGCTGATCAACGAAAAGAAGATCAGCTCGATGAAGGACCTGCTCCCTCTGCTCGAGCAGATCGCCAAGAGCGGCAAGCCGTTGCTCATCATCGCGGAAGATGTTGAGGGCGAGGCGCTCGCTACCCTCGTTGTCAACAAACTGCGTGGCACGCTGCAAGTCGCAGCCGTCAAGGCTCCTGGCTTCGGCGACCGGCGCAAGGCTATGCTGCAGGACATTGCGATCCTGACCGGCGGCAAGGCCATCACCGAAGACCTGGGCATCAAGCTGGAGAACGTGCAGATCAGCGATCTGGGCCAAGTCAAGAAGATCACTGTGGACAAGGACAACACCACGCTGGTCGAAGGCAAGGGCAAGCACTCCGAGATCGAAGGCCGCGTGAAAGAAATTCGCAGCCAGATCGAGAAGACCACCAGCGACTACGACCGCGAGAAGCTGCAGGAGCGGTTGGCGAAGCTGGTCGGTGGCGTGGCCGTGATCAAAGTCGGCGCCGCAACCGAAACCGAAATGAAAGAGAAGAAAGCCCGCGTTGAAGATGCCATGCATGCAACCCGTGCGGCCGTGGAAGAAGGCATTGTCCCCGGCGGCGGAGTGGCTCTGAGCCGCTGTGTTGCCGCACTCGACAAGTTGAAGGTCGAGGGTGACGAGCAGATCGGTGTCAACATCGTGAAGCGCGCCTTAGTGGAACCGCTGCGCCAGATCGCCGAGAACGCCGGCGAAGAGGGCGCAATCGTTCTGGGCAAGGTCAATGACTCGAAGGACCCGAACTTCGGCTACAACGCCCTTACCGGCGACTACGAAGATCTGGTCAAGGCCGGCGTGCTCGATCCGACCAAGGTCGTGCGCACCGCCCTCACCAACGCAGGCTCCATCGCCTCGCTGATGCTCACCACCGAAGCGCTGGTGGCGGAGATCCCCGAAGAGAAAAAGGGAGCTCCTGCTGGCGGCGGACACGGCGGTGGCGGCGGCATGGGCGACATGTACTAGGACTCGCCGTCCAGGCAGACGCGCCTTCGGCGCAAAATCAAGGCCCCGCTCGCAAGAGCGGGGCTTTTTCCCATTTTGAGGGCACAGTGTTGGAACATCCAATCGGAGAAAACATTCAGGTGAACAGGGCCCTTCTAGAGCGTGTGTTTTGGCACATGGTGGGAATTATCAACACGAAACATAAGAAGCACACTGATGGGTCGGGCCAGGCAACGGCCTGGCAGGAAATTGGGACAGGCGCAGCATGTCAATTCAGAGGTCAAAAGCTTATCCTGACAGCCGCTCATGTTCTCGAGGGCGCGGACAAAGCTGACATACAATTCCTCCCTCGCGGAACCGGAAGGATTGAATGGGCGGATGAAGCGAATCGGACAAGAACCGAAAGGGTCGCCTTGGAAATCGAAAAAATTGTGCAGTGCGCCTGGGAAGACCTCGCGGCGGTTGTGCTGGGCGAGAATGTTCCGGAGTCGGTCAACATCCGATTCTGTGATCTTCCTCAAAAATTCTCAGAACCTCCTGTGAAAGGCAATGTCGTTGTTCTTGGATATCCATATGATCAAGCGCTTGTGGTCGACAGATCCCGCGAAGGGGATACTATGGTCCATAAGCAGGCCGCAAAGTCAGACGGGTTTCGGGGCGAAGTCGTAACAACGCGCAGACTCCTTTCAGGATTTGACGCGGAAAGACATTTCCTAGTGAAGTTTTACCCGAGTAGTCCAGGCGGTAAGCCTCAAGGCTATAGTGGGGCCGGCGTTTGGCGTACCGACACTAGCGAAACAGCGAGCGGAGTCTGGAGCGCGGATCCTCTGCTAACCGGGATCGAGACGCACGGGTACGCAGATTCGGGACTTCTCCGAGTGGTGAGATCGAGTTCCGTTCGATTGTTCCTAGAGGAAGCAATACCAGAGTCGTGACCCAATAACGCTGCCAAGCTTCCCAGTGTGCGAGGTCCGGCGTTGCCGCCAGTGAACTGGCTCTCTTATAAGAGTCTGTTCGCTCTCCGACACAGCGATAAATAAAGCGACGGAGGCGCGAATAAGGGCGTATCATCAAAGAGATGCCTTATATCACGGAACACCTCTCCAGCCTTCGCCAGGAAATCACCGATTTGCGGAAGATGAATGCTCGTTTTTCAGAGAAGGGCGAGCATACGCCGATCGACAAGTCCGCACTTGAGCTGCGAACCAATCGCCTGCGGGAGATCAAGCAGGAATTGTCGAAGATGCTTAACCGTCCGGACGATCCCAAGGTGTGGTGGGAAAATTTTCGGAAGCACAGCCGCCCGGCTTAAATCATCGTAGAACCGTAACTTGGCGGAACATCAAAAGCCCTGCTCGCGAGAGCGGGGCTTTCTCTTTTGCATGCCAGATTGGATGTATGGGGTTTTTCCGCAGCAACTCTGAATAAACAATCGGACTCCAAGTTCCATGTCTTCCCCGGCGCTCACTCGAAAGGCTCCGGAAAGTGGGCGGACGTCGAAGCCTCGCTTCACGCGCCCCCAGAAGACAATCGCAATTGCAATTGCGGCTCTATTGGTAGGAGCCGCAGTCATATTGCGAACTCGCCTGTGGCCATTCGAGCAAGGTCCGGTGCTGCAGGATCTGGCGGAGGCGAGCGACAGCAGCATCGCGATCCGTAGTTTTCACAGGACTTACTTCCCTGCCCCCGGCTGCGTCATCGACGGTCTGGTCTTTCATCACGGCGAGGCAGGCGCACGACCTCTGATTACGATTGCAAGATTAACTATCCGCGGAAGTTATCTCGGAATCCTCACGCAGCATGTGCCCCTTATCATCGCCGAAGGCATGCACATTTTTATTCCACCGTTCGGCAGCGGTGCGAGCTTTCATACTCACGCTTCGAAGATCGTTATCGACGACCTCGTCGTCAGCGGGACGGTGGTTGAATTCGGGTCCCGCGACCCGCAGAAACAAGGACTACGCTTCGACGTTCATGAAGCGTCTCTGCGCCATGTGCGTTCGGCGGGTCCCGTGCAATATCGGCTCAAGGTTCATAACCCGGAGCCGCCTGGCGAGATCGAGACCGCAGGAGAGTTCGGCACCTGGAGACGAGACAATCCGGGGGAGACACCGGTGTCGGGCGAGTACACGTTCGAGCATGCCGATCTGAATGTGTATCACGGTATCGGCGGAACGCTTTCATCGCAAGGAAAATTTGGCGGCGTGCTGAAGCACATCGATATCAGTGGCTCGACCGACGTCCCCGACTTCGAAGTCAGATCAGGTCACCATCCGGTACACCTGATGACTGACTTCAGTGCCTATGTGGATGGAACCCACGGAGATACCTACTTGAAGCGTGCGGATGCGCACTTCTCCAAAACACACGTCGAAGCTCACGGAAGCATCGCGAGAATTTCTGGGCGCAAGGGCAAGACGGCCTTGATTGATCTGAAAGTACAGCAGGGGCGAATTGAAGACAGCCTGGGATTGTTTGTGAAAGCCCCCCGGGCGCCGATGTCGGGGCCGGTAGGGCTGAAGGCCAGCGTTGAGATCCCCCCGGGCAGCGAACGGTTTCTCAAGAAGGTGAAACTATAGGGCACCTTCGGCATCGACGAAGGCAGCTTCACCAAGCCAAAGACTCAGACTGATGTCAACAAGCTGAGCGCGGGAGCCCGAGGACAGAACAAAGACGATCCCGAGACCGTCCTTTCCGACTTGAAGGGACAGGTTCGACTCGACCAGGGGATATCGACCTTTACCGATTTGTCGTTCGACGTGCCGGGCGCTTCGGCGCGACTGCACGGAACTTACAACATTATCGACCACCGCATCGACCTGCACGGGCAGATGCAGGTGGATTCGAAAATCTCGAAGACTACCACAGGGATGAAATCTCTGTTGCTCAAAGTGATGGACCCGTTCTTCAAGAAGCGCCGCCGAGGGGAAGTTGTTCCTGTGCACATCGGCGGGACCTACGAGCATCCCGAGTATGGACTCGACCTAGACAAGGATAAAAAGGACGGGCAGAAGGCAAAGAGCAATTCGAATCCGAAGTCGAAGAATGACAGCGAGAGCAGCGCAAAGCCGAACCAATAGGGGTGGAAGACTCTCGTTGGAGCCCATCCTCAAAAACTTATTTCCGAACAGCGTTCGCAGCGGCGGCTAGAGCGGCGTCCAGTCTATCGGCCTGTGGCAGGCCGCCTTGGGCCATGTCCCTGCTGCCCCCGCCGCGGCCGCCGTACGTGGAGATGATTTCTTTCATCAGCGCGCCCATGTCGTGCGGTTGGCCGGCAGACTGGGCAAACACCAGCGACGGCGACGGCGAACTGGTGGCCAGCAGCGCGATAACTGCAGAGGATTGACGCGTCAACCTCTGGGCCAGGAGCTTGATGAAGTTCACATCGCGGTCGGAAAAGTTGCGCACGATGAGTTTGCGACCGTTGCTCACAGGAGTTTCAGAAAACAATGCCGCGGCATGGGCTGCAGCGAGTTCTTCCAGAGATCGTTCGCCCTGTTTGCGCAGAGACCGGATTTCGTCGAGCACTTTGCGGGCTTGCTGCGGAACATCGTAAATGTGCGCGGAAAACAGTGCCGCGGTTTCAGTAAGGGCTGAGAAATCATGGCGAGCCGTGGCGACGGCGCGCTGTCCGGCTACGAATTCGACACGCCACCCCTGACGAACTTTCTCGGTTTTGCGCAGGAGAATACATCCAATCTGGCCGGTCTGCCTGACATGTGTCCCCCCGCAAGCGGTCAGGTCAAAGTCACGGATATCGATGAGGCGCAGTTCATCCCGCTCGGCGGGCGGGAGCTTGCGCAACCCAAGCTTGCCTGCTTCGTCACGTGTCACGCAGCGCATATCGACGGGACGATTTTCGAGGATGATCTCGTTCGCGAGACGCTCGGCGGACTCGACCTGATCTTCGGTCAGCGTGGGCGTGTCGAGGTCGATAGAGCAATAGTCGTCCGCCATGTGGAAGGAGACGGTAGGCATTTTGAAGAGTCGCACGAAAGCAGCAGAGAGCACGTGCTGGCCGGAATGCTGCTGCATGTGATCGCGGCGGCGCTCGGGATCGATCTGACCGCGGACGCGGGCTCCCGGTTGCAAGTTTTTGGAAGGGGCTTCGAGGTAGTGCACCACTCTACCGTTGTCGCTCTCGGCGACTTCGGTGACTCTGAGTTTCGCTTCGGCGTTTGCAGCATCGGCAGGCACGATCCAGCCTGTGTCAAAAACTTGTCCGCCGCTCGTCGGATAGAAGGCCGTGCGGTTGAGGATCACTGCCGGACGGGAGCCGACAGTGGTGAGTTCCTCGACTTCGGCATCGAAGTCATAGAGGAACGAGTCGTGATAGTAGAGGCGCTCAGTCATGGAATTCCGAGATCAATACGGACCGATGATGCCGCCGATATGGCGCGGCCCGGGTTTCGTAGCTGCCGGCTTCGCGGGCGAGGGCGCCCGCGCCACACTTGCATCTGCATCGAGGACATCGAGATATTTCAGGCCTGTGCCCGTGTTGAACAGGACTACTGTGTCTTCGGGTTTGAAGAATCCATTAGCGCGGAGTTTGCGATAGGCAGCCAGCGCGGCACCCCCTTCCGGAGCAGCGAATATTCCTTCGTTCCTGGCCCAGTGGCGGGTGGCGGCCAGAATCTCTTCGTCGGTCACGGCAAGGGCAGTGCCGTGGGACTTCTTTAGGATGGAAAGAATCAGATAGTCGCCGTAGGGCTTGGGGACGCGGAGACCGGAAGCCAGTGTGGCTGCATTGGGCCACACTTCTGAGGTGGACTTACCTTCATCCCATGCTTTAACAATTGGGGCGCAACCGGATGATTGTACACAGACCATCTTTGGGCGCTGATCGCCAATCCATTCCAGCTGTTCCATCTCGTCGAAGGCCTTCCACATTCCCAGCAGGCCAACGCCGCCGCCAGTGGGGTAGATGATCCCCTGGGGCATCTTCCAGCCGAGTTGCTCGGCGACTTCGTAGCCCATCGTCTTTTTGCCTTCGACGCGATAAGGCTCCTTAGTAGTGCTGACGTCGAACCATCCCTCCGTTGCCCAGTTGTCTTTCTCTTTCAATTCGGCGACCTTGCGAGCGCAGTCGCTGATGTTGCCATCGACGAGTGTGACTCGGGCGCCATAGTAATCACACTCGATCCGGTTCGCGATGGGGACGTCCTGCGGCATGAAGATGTGGGCTTCGACGGATGCCGCGGCGGCGTAGGCAGCGAGAGCTCCGGCGGCGTTGCCGGCAGAAGGGATGGCAAGTTTCTTCAATCCAAAGTGTTTGGCCATGGTGACGGCGGCGGACAGGCCGCGGGCCTTGAAGGAACCGGTAGGATTGACGCCTTCATCCTTGATGAAGACGTTGGGATACTCGCGGCTGGGTAGCATCGGGGTGAAGCCTTCCCCGAGCGAAACGGGATCCGCTTCCGGCAAGACCGCGTCATAGCGCCACATGGTGGGAGCGCGTCCGCTGAGGCGCGCTGAGGAGAACGTCCGCTTGATGGTGTCCAGATCGTAGCGGGCATACAGGATGCCGGCGTCCTTAGGGCAGACAGTTTGCGGGCGGTCCGCGGGGAAATGCTCGCCGCAGCGCGTGCATTCCAGGTGAGTGAGTCGAGGCATGGAACTGAAAGTTTAGCAGAGGGGGAGGGTAGCTCTCAGCTCTCAGCCTCAATTCTCAGTTCTTTGGATCGGATGGTTTCTCTTCCTCTTTTGCCGCCATGGCTGACTTGAATCCGCGGATGCTTTCGCCTAGTCCTTTGCCCAGCTCGGGGAGCTTCTTGGGGCCAAAAACCAGCAAGGCGATTCCGAAAACTACTAGCATATGCATTGGCTGAAATAATCCTTCAAACATGGATTCTCCTTAATTTTTATGACCCTACAATGTCGAGACATCATTACGTGGCTCCGGTGGGCACGGCCAAAAAACCGTGCCCCTCCGAAGACCATGCTTGCCACGCCTTCCAGTTACAGCTGACAGAACAAGCAACGGCAACCGCGACTAGAACCCGCGCTCTGCTGAATCCGCGTCGTGTGCCAATTTCGTGATCAGGGCAAAGAATGCATTCGACTGGCCCTGGAACAGATTGTCGGCAGTGAGACCCTTGACTGCGGCCATGGCACCTGAGTTCCTAGTCGTAGACGGCCGGATGACCGAGCAGAGTGGAAAACTCTTGCTGATGAAACTGCACAGCTCCGGCAGAATCTTGTTGGTTTGTGTTAGTTCCGTGGCCGGATTGTTGAGGTCGGGAAACGTAAGCCCCGTTATAGGATCAGTGACACCTGCCAAAGGCTGAGCGACCGCATTGCCATCTTGTCGTGCCAGAGGCCGAAGTGGTCCACCTCAACGCCCCCGATGCTGAGGACAACGCGCAGGACTTCAACATCGTGTACCTGCTGAGCCAGCGTCGTATAGAGACTCGAGCCACCCTGTTCGATCAACCCGAAGTGAAAGCCTGCTATATTGGCAATCGCTTGCATGCGAGCTTCCTGGGGCGTCGCCGGCGGGACGGGCTGGGGCTGGTTTGGAGGGGTATCCGTATCATTCAAAGGTGGGCCGGTTCGTTGGCAATCGTGAACGGGCCGGCGATCTTGGCGCCCAAGTCCGGGTTCTGACTGCTGCGATAGCGAGCGTAGAAACTCGTGTCAACATTGAGGCTCATGAGGTTGGTAAGGCGTCCAAGGTCTTTGGCGCCGGTTGCCTGACTGCTGGGCAAGGTGCGAAACGCATCCAGCTCGACAGGATCTTCACCCCTGGAAATCAGATAGGCATTCAGAAATTGCTCGTGGCTCATTTCATCGTCGATATTGTCAGTGATGTATTGGGGCATATCACCGTCCAGATTTTGGAGCGCGAGGATATAGGCTGGATTGCCTCCCTGGGCACCGCCAAGCTCCGCGTACTGAGTCCACAAATCGGTCTCGATGATTTCGGCGGCTGCAAGAAACTTGAGGATCGCGGCGTCTCCGGGGGTTGAGCTTCTTCCTGCTAGTGCCTTGTCCAGTTTGTCAGGAGCGCCCCGGCAGTCAGCGTGGCGCCAGCCATGCCGAGCCCCTTAAGGAAAGAGCGGCGCCTGACCACGCGCTACCATTGAAAATCAACTTCTTCGCTGGCTGATCGTTGGGTTGCGTCAGACGGCGCGACCGTGGATGAGAGTTCCGATTTGCTCATGATGCTACGCTCCTAATTTTGATGGGATGATGTTTGCGCGATCGAGGCAGGGGCTTCGAATCAGCCTATGCACACCATATGCAGAAAAGTCACTGCTGGTGTCACGGCAGCGTCAGTGGTTTGTAAAATGTTTGTTCAGATGTGCGCTGCAGTTGTTAGGCGGGGAGGCGAGCGAGAAGAGCGTAAGCTTTCCGAAACCAGGGTCGCTCCCGGCGGCGAAGATAGCCGGGCATGGTGGGTTTCTTGTCGAGTATCTTCCGCGCCCACTCACGGGCTTCGGCGCTGCGTCCTTGCGACTGCAGGAAAAGGGCGTAGTTGTAATACGTCTCAGAGCTGGTTGAGATCTTGGTGGCTTCGCGAAAAAGCTCGTCGGCCTTGTCGGCTTGTCCGGTTTTCGCATAGGCATGGGCGAGGAGGCCTTTGGCGCGGTGGAAGTCGTAACCGGGATCCGCGGCCACAGTCCGCTCAAGGTCGGGGACAGCTGCGCTAAAGTCTCCGAGTTCAATTTCGGCAATGCCTCGACGATAGAAAGGGTCTGGTGAATCACTGCGCGAGGAGATGGCCTTGTCGTAACAGGCGCGCGCACGCGAGAAGTTTCCGTCATCAAGGTAAAGGAGACCGAGTTCTTCGTAGTTACCGGCGGAGGGATTGTCGAGGATGGCGCGCTCGAGTTCGTGGATACGGCGGCGACGCGGAAACACCTGCACGGAAGTGCGAAGCAGGCCGGCGTCTGGAATAACTTCCACAACGATGTAGATGAGAGCGCCCACCCAGTGGAAGAGAATGATCCACAACCAGAAAAAATCAGGGCGCCGGCGGATGAAGTGAACAATGGCCACGATCCGCAGCAGAATGCCCCACCAGGAGAAGGCGAAAAACAGGAGAGATCCCATGAAGAGCGAAATATAGCATGCGGTCAATCGGGCTTGCCGGGAAACAGCACCGACGCTAGCACTGAAACTATGAGGATCCCTGCGACAGCGCCGAGTGTGGCTGCAGATCCGACATGATAATAATCCGCGATTAGCATCTTCAGGCCGACCAAGATCAGTATCACCGCCAACCCATAATGGAAGAACCGGAAGACCTTCATCAGACCGGACACGCCGAAATACATGGAACGAAGGCCCATGATGGCGAACACGTTCGAGGTGTATACGATGAAGGCGTTGAGCGTGACCGCGAGAACAGCGGGGATGGAGTCCACGGCGAAGAGGACATCCGTAGTCTCGATGACCAGGAGAACCACGAATAAGGGCGTAGCATAAAGGGCTGACTTTCCCTGCTCGTTGCGAACGAAGAACCGGTTGCCTTGGTAGTGTTCCGTAACCGGGATCCAGCGGCGCACAGCCTTAACCACTGGATTCTTCGCAGGATCAATCTGATGGTCCCCCATGATGCAGACGCGGATGCCGCTATAAACCAGCAGTGTCCCAAAGACATACAGAATCCAGTGGAAACGATGAATGAGACCGACGCCGGCCCCAATGAAAATCCCTCGCATCAGGAGCGCGCCCAGAATTCCCCAGAACAGCACCCGGTGCTGCTGTTCTTCGGGGACAGAGAAATAGCGGAAGACGAGGAGGAAGATAAATAGATTGTCTACGCTGAGAGAGAGTTCGAGCACGTATCCGGTGCAAAACTCGAGCGCGGCCTGATGTCCCTGCCAGAAATAAACGATGGCGGCGAAAGCAGCGGCCAGAGCGATCCACATGGCGCTCCAGCCCATGGCCTCGCGAAACCCCACAGCATGGTCCGGACGATGGAAAACCCTGAGATCCAGGGCGAGCATGCCGAGCGCGAAAAGGTTGAAGAGAATCCAGAAATAGAGCAAATCAAAGTGCCGATCGTCAATTGCCGATGCCAATTGAAAACGTCCGGTTCGGGCGGTCCCAACGGAAGTTGGCAATTGGAAATGGAAAATCCATCTACTTCTGTCTTGCGCGTTTCCCGCTGACGCCATGGTCGCAGATATCGGCAGCTTTCAGCCCGTCGTCACAGATGAAACTGACGGTGACGATCAACCACAGCGATTTCGCGGTTCGCATATCCGGGGATTAGAAATGAAAACGTAGAAAAGAGCAAAGAGACTGGGCGCAGAGAGGACCCTCTACTTGGGCGGAAGCGGGTCCATCTTGTCGAGGATACGGATTGTTTCCAGAATCACCGCGCCCACAATCTCCAGACTCTTGGGGCTGAGTTTGTCGACAGTATCCTGCGGAGTGTGCCAGAAGACGTTGTTGTAGCCGTAATTAAAGTCGATGAGGTCGGCACACGGCACGCCGCGCTCCTTGAACGGAATGTGATCGTCAGTGACCTGGTTGGTGCGCCCGAAAAAGTGAGACTGATACCCCAAACGAGTCGCGCCCTCGTATATAACGCTTTCAAGCCAGGGGGTTGAATTCAGATCGCGATCGATGTTGAGATCGGCATCTCCAACCATATCCGCCAACAGGAATGCCTTGATTTTTTTCAGAGTTCCGTCAGCCTGCCACTTCTCCGCCAGGTGGCGAATGCCGTACAAACTGTCGCTGGCAAATGGGACCTCGGTGTCGGGCTTTATTGATTCTTCCGCGTCATCCCACACCAGCCAGACGCTGTAACCCTCACGCTGTTTACTGCGCAACTGATTCGCAATTTCAAGCAGCAGCGCGCTGGAAGAACCACCATCGTTGGCGCCAACAAACGAGGTATTACGTAGCGGGTAGTTCGTGTCGTAGTGACTGGCGATCGCGATGATGCCATCTTTCGTACCGGGAAACTTTGCAATGAAGTTGCGAACTGAAAATTTGCCTTCGGGAGTATCCGCGGTGAAGGTATCCTCCTCGACCGTATCTTGCTTCAGATGCGAGATGATGTAGTCCTCGACCTTCCTGTGATTGGCACTGCCGATGGGGCGTGGGCCGAAGGCCACGATGTCCTTCACGTATTGCATGGCCCGGTTGCCGTCAAACGCAGGCGGCGGACCAGCGTCAGAGGGAAGTGTCAGAGTTGGGAGCGTCGCGTCGGAGACAGAACTCGGCGGCGGATTCTGCCCTTTGGCCTGGGCGGCTTGGTTGTCGCGGTCGCAGGCGAGCAACATCCACGCCAGCGCCCAAAACAACAGCAGTATTGAAGATCTCTTACTCACCTGGGAGCCATTCCCTTCGCACTTAACGCTGCGGCATTTGCCGGTTCGATCTATATGCAGCGCCAGAAACGCTACACCACCCAAAGGCGTGCTCTGAGGCTAGCTCTTCACTTCGCCTGCTTCTCTTTCCGTGCCTGGCGCTGCTTGGGATGGACCAGCCAGGCCACACCGATGCTGAGCGCGTACAGAGCGATCATAGGCGCCGCAAAGATGCACATGTTAAGGATGTCGGTGGTCGGTGTGATGATGGCCGCAATAATGAAGATGACCAGGATGGAATAACGAAAGTTCTTCCACATGAAACCGGCGCTGATGATCCCCATTAGCGCCAGGAAAAAAACCAGGACCGGCATTTCGAAGATCAGTCCCATGCCCAGGATGATGCTGAGGAAGAGTTGCGTGTACTCCCCGATGGTGATCATCGGCTGGAACTGCTTGCCGAACTCGATCAGAAAATTCAACGCCTGCGGGTAAACGATCTTGTATCCGAAGTAGCCGCCGGCACTGAACAGTGCAATGGTCGAGGCCATAAAGGGAACTACATAGCGCTTCTCATTGCGATAGAGGCCGGGCGAGATGAACATCCAAACCTGGTAGAGGACGAACGGCGAAGTTAAGAACAGGCCTGCCAGCGCCGAGATCTTCAAGTAGAGGTTGAAAGGTTCGGTGGGATTCAGATAGACCAACTTGTCGGTCATCCCGTTCGATTTAAGGGCACCCATGATGGGCTTCTGCATGATCGCGTAAATTTGTTCGCGATAACCCCAGCACGCAAAGAAGCCGACCACCACGGAGATGATGCAGTAAATGATGCGTTTGCGCAGTTCCTCGAGGTGATCGAGGAAGCCCATGGCGGGCAGACCCTCAGGTTCACGTTCGGCCTGTGGAACGTCGGCCGTAATTTCAGGCATGAGACTCCTGAGAGGTGGAGGTCGTCACCGGGTCTTCGGCAGAGATGGCTTCTGTAGCCCTGACGCCCGATTCCGCGGCATTCGCGTCATCCGCGGCAGCTTCGGCGGGAGCAGCCGAGGTCGCAGATGGCTCGGGCTGGGGCGCGTCCACTGGTGTGGCATCCAGGCTGCGGCTGGCCGTGCCAACGGGCGCACTGCTCGGCGGAAGAATCGTCTGCGTATCTTCCCGCTCCAGATGGGCGATCTCCTGCTCGATCTGGGCCTTGAACTCGTTGGAGGCACGCCTGAATTCGTTGAGGGCGCGGCCCACCTGGCGGGCGATCTCGGGCAACTTCTTAGGCCCGAAGATGATAAGGGCCAGAAAGAAGAGGAAGATCGTCTCAGAAAAACTCATGCGCTCATCATACTGCCGGAGCCGGAAAAGCGGCAATCATCGAGACAAGCTTTTGACAAGCTTTCTCGCTCCGCAACGATTTAAGATAATGCGCCATGCGATGGGGGGTTGGCCGAGGGCTACTTGCTGGCATGTCAGTGACTCACCGTAGTGGAGATCTTTCGTGGACGAGGAGGTGCGATTGAAAGCATTACTGGCGGAGACGGCGGTTCGAGCAGCGCGATATGCGTCGGAAATCCGCAGTCGGCGAGTTTCACCGCTGCCCGAGGACGTTGCGCGCTTGGACTCGCTGGGTGGGACGTTGCCTCAGGGACCTTGCGATCCTGCCGAAGTTCTGGCCCTACTGGATGAAATCGGATCGCCAGCAACGGTGGCAACCACCGGAGGCCGTTATTTTGGATTCGTCATCGGAGGGACTCTGCCCGCCGCATTGGCGGCGAACTGGCTTGCAGGGGCGTGGGATCAGAATGCGGCCCTGTATGTGATGTCGCCCGTTGCGGCGAAAGTCGAAGAGATTGTGCTGGCGTGGCTCATAGATTTGATCGGGCTGCCTTCAACCTGTGGTGCGGGCTTCGTCACCGGCACCACAATGGCCAACTTCTCTGCCCTGGCTGCAGCCCGGACGGCGCTGCTCAAGCGCGTCGGGTGGAACGTCGAAGAAGATGGGCTGTTCGGCGCTCCTCCGATACAAGTCGTGGTCGGGGCGGAAGTTCATGTCTCCGTGCTGAAAGCGTTGTCGATGCTGGGGCTCGGACGTTCGCGCGTGATCACGGTCGCGGCGGATGGTCAGGGGAGGATGAGGCCGGACAAGCTGCCTACACTTGATAATCGCACCGTTGTCTGCATTCAAGCCGGAAACGTTAATACGGGGGCCTTTGATCCGGCACTGGAGATATGTTCGCGTGCGCGTGACGCCGGCGCGTGGGTGCACGTGGACGGGGCGTTCGGTCTGTGGGCCGCCGTTTCGCCGCTTTTCGCACATCTGCTGGAAGGTGCCGGCGCTGCCGATTCCTGGGCAATCGACTGCCACAAGTGGCTGAATGTGCCGCAGGATTCGGGGATCGCCGTGGTGCGCGAACCCGAACATCTGCGCAGGGCAATGGCCATGAGCGCGGCCTACTTGCAGTCGACTGTGGCGCGCGAGCCTTGCTGTTACACGCCGGAGTCATCCCGGCGCGCGCGGGGAGTCGAATTGTGGGCTGCAATGCGCTCGCTCGGACGCGATGGACTGAGAGAGATGATCGAACGAAATTGTCGTCTGGCTAAGGTCTTTGCTGTGGGTCTCCGCGAGGCTGGTTTTCAGGTGCTGAATGACGTCATATTGAATCAGGTGCTAGTGTCCTTCGGCAGCCCGGAGGAGACGCGGCGCATCATCGCGGCGATACAGGCCGAAGGAACCTGCTGGTGCGGTGGGACGCAGTGGCAGGGTCACACTGCCATGCGCATTAGCGTTTCTAATTGGGCGACTACGGAGGAGGATGTCGGAGTCAGCCTGAGGGCAATAATCAGGGTCGCGAAGGACGGAACGCCCTGATGCTGGGGGTGTTGGTTGGAGCTGATTCCCTGTTCCCGGATCAGCTCGCCCAGCCCAGCCGTAAGGTCTACCGCTCGAATAAGCATCGAAGAACCCTCTGGGTCGGCCGATGCATCTTAGAGATATAAGACACTGCCTGCCGGTTACCGATGGTGACCCTTCGGGGTCAGGGCAGTCTAAGCTAATGATATACTGTGTATATTCAGCGCGGCAGCTGGGTTGAGTCTTACACCCTCAATCGAAGGACATATCCAAGATGGCACGTAGTTCTCGCCGTTCACTCTTCCTGGTAGTTTTCTTTCTTCTCGCTTGCGGATTCCTGGGCATTCTTTTCGCCCAGCGCACCGGACAACAGTCGTCGATTACGGGCGACTCCGATGTCCGCGACAGCCTGAAGCAATTCACCGACGTGTACTCGATTGTCGAGGACAATTACGCGGAGGCGGTCAATCCGGATAAGGCCATTTACAACGGGGCCATTCCGGGCATGTTGCATGCGCTCGATCCGCACTCGAATTTCTTCGATCCGAAATCGTACGCCCTGATGCGCGAAGACCAGCGCGGAAAATATTACGGCGTGGGCATGACCGTCGGACCGCGCAACAACAAAGTTATTGTGATCTTTCCCTTCGTCGGGACTCCCGCTTACAAGGCCGGGATTCACCCGGGTGACGTGATCGTTGCCGTCGATGGCAAGTCCACTGAGAACATGAGCACCGGGGACGTGGCCGACCTGCTGAAGGGGCCCAAGGGAACTACGGTACACATCAGCATCTCGCGCGAAGGCGTAGAGAAGCCGATGGAGTTCACGCTGATCCGTGATGAGATTCCGCGTTACAGCGTAGATGTACACTTCCTGCTGAAGCCGGGAATCGGATACATGCACGTCACCGGGTTCAATGAGACCACTGAACACGAAGTGGCGGACGCGCTCGATCAGTTTGGTGATTTGAAGGGATTAATCCTCGATCTCCGCGGCAACCCCGGTGGTCTGCTCAGCGAGGGCGTGGGCGTGGCGGACAAATTCCTGAAGAAGGGACAAGTCATCGTTTCGCACCATGGCCGGGCATCGGCTGAGAAGCGATACCTGGCACAGCACGGAAATGGCGGCAAAGAGTATCCAATCGTTGTACTGGTGAACCGGCTGACCGCATCCGCGGCTGAGATTGTTTCAGGCGCTATCCAGGACCATGACCGCGGATTGATCGTCGGCGAAGTCACCTTCGGCAAGGGGTTGGTGCAGACGGTGTACCCCTTGTCGGAAAACACTGGTCTGGCGCTAACCACGGCGCGCTATTACACGCCCAGCGGGCGGTTGATCCAGCGGGACTACAGCAACGTTTCGCTCTACGACTACTACTACAACCGCGAGACCGAGAGCACCGGCAATGCTAACCGCGAGGTGAAGCTCACTGACAGCGGCCGCACGGTTTACGGCGGTGGCGGCATTACACCCGATGTGACCGTTCCTCCGCTCAAGAGCAATCACTTCCAGGATACTTTGCTGCAGCACTATGTGTTCTTCAACTTCGCCAAGCGCTACGTGGTAAGCCATCATCCCGCGAAAAACTTTGAAGTGGACGATGCCACGATGCAGGATTTCCGCAAATCGCTGGATGAGGCCAACGTGGCCTACACGCAGGCGGATTTGGTTGATAACAACGAATGGATCCGGTCGAATATCAAGGCTGAGATCTTTGTGGACGCTTTCGGACAGGATGAAGGCATGAAAGTCCGTGCCGAGGCCGACCCGCAAGTGGTTAAAGGTCTCGAACTTCTGCCCCAGGCGAAGGCCCTGGCGGAGAACGCAAAGAAGATTGTGGCCGAGCACAACGCCGCACCCGCGTTCAATCGGTAAAGAGTCAGCAGTGTATTCAGGCCCGGACATGTTCCGGGCCTTTTGTTTTTGGCCGCTGCAGCAAGGGTTCCACCGCCCCCTTCCCAACACGCAGGTTTTTCGCCGTTTGCAGCTTTCATTGACTTCGACTTCCGGCTGTGTGAAAATCCGCCCCATAGGCCGTTTTCGCAACGAGTAGCGAGGACGGCCGGAACACGCCATCCTCCCCTCGGGCAGTTCCTGAACCGCCAGAAGAAATGGATCTTTTTCGACGGCAAAGCGAGCGTACGAAGTGGAGCTTCATGCAGCGGAGCTTTGGGCTACGCTGCCTGGAACTGAGGACATTCTGAAGGCGGCGATTCTGGGCGGCGCAGTGCTTTTAGCGATCGTGGCGGGATGGACCGACTACCGCAGCCGGCGCATTCCAAACTGGCTCACCGTCCCGGGATTGGCGGTAGGAATAGGGATCAACGTTGCCGCGGCTGGATGGGGCGGGCTGAGGACTTCCCTGCTCGGCGCGGGATTGGGTCTGCTGTTATTGCTGCCGTTTGTTCTGTTGCGGAGCCTGGGCGCTGGGGATTGGAAATTGGCAGGAGCACTGGGAGCGTTTGTCGGCACAGGAGTGTTGGTGAACTTGCTGGTAGGTTCGGTTTTTGTTGCAGGGATCATGGCAGTTGCGCTGGTAATCTATAAGCGCCGTGTGCGGCAAACGCTGCGCAACATCGGCCATTTGCTGGTTTCATTGGTCAGGTTTCGTTTGCCAGGATCGGAAGTTTCACTGGACAATCCGCAGTCGTTGAAGGTTCCTTATGGTGCGGCGCTGGCGTTTACGGTCGTGTTGTATGGAATTGCGCGGATATCGGGAGCGGCGTGACATGTTGAAGAGAATCACCGCAATCTCAAGTCGGCTGGCTCGCGATACCTGGGCCTCGGAGGTGGCCGAAGCCGCCCTGGTGTTGCCCCTCATGTTTATGATGCTGCTGGGAATCTTCTGGTTTGGGCAGGCCTTCAGCATCTATGGGACGATCACACACGCAGCTCGTGAAGGTGCGCGTGCAGCGGTGGCTCCGGCATGCGCAACCTGTGGCGGGACAAACGACCCCTCCCAGAATGCGTACAACGCCATTAAGAGCGCTCTGCTGGCTGCGAAGCTTAATCCTGACAACATGCAGATGCCTGTGCCTCCGCCAGGGCTCTGTATCTGCGGCAGCAGCAACACGAACTGCACTGGCGGCAGTGCGGTGAGGTGCGATAAAGGACAGAGAAACATTTGTGTGCAGGGCGTCGACTCCAACAGTAAAAAGAACGGCCCGCCGGATCAAGACAACGTTCAGCTCTCTTCCACGAGCGAGGGTGGCGCGGGAGTGTGCGGGCTTTCCGTCAGCTTCCAGTATCCGTATACGTTTTGGCTGCCCGGCACTTCGTTGAACAAACAACAGATTTTTTTGCGGGCGCAGGCTGAGATGAGAGTCGAGACCCAATGACTGTGCGGCTCCATGGCTGGTGCCGAATGCCAGCCGCCAGGCTTCGGAGGGAGGACGCCGCGTCGCAGATCGTGGAGTTCGCGGTGGCCCTACCTTTGCTCGTGGTTTTTGTGGTAGGAATCTTCGATTTCAGTGGGGCATTCACGTTGAAACAGAAGTTGACCAATGCGGCCCGTGAAGGGGCGCGAGCGGCGGCGGCCGGTCCCGCCAGCGACCTGACAAATCCCTCGACGACACCGCCCGTCCCCGCCTCGGTTACGGATGCATTCTGGGTTGTCGATAACTATCTAAACTCAGAGAAGATCAATGATTGCGGCTTGAGCTCTGCCTCCGGGACTGGGTCGAGACTGAGATGGACTTACTCGGCGAAAGGCAATGGCTGTCCCGTAACCGGGAATGGGGTCACTTTAACCATCGACCGCGGTTGTGTCACACAAAGTGTGGGCGTAACCACCGTGAATGTAGTTGGCACATGCGTCAACATCAAATACTCATACCAGTGGCGGTTCCAGAGCGTCATTACGCTGTTGGTGCCGGCGACCTACCAGGGAGTAACCGATCTTTCGGCCTCCGCAGCCGCGTTGAATGAGAATTGAAGAGTTCTATGAAACCACCCACCATCAGGAGGTCACTCCAGTTTCCGCCGCAGCATAATCGGGAATCTGGGGTTACGATTCTGTTGGTGGCGGCTGCGTTGGTGGCCATCATTGCGATGGCAGCTCTTTCCATCGACATCGTTACGCTCTACCTGGCCAATGCGGAAGCGCAGCGGTCGGCAGATGCGGCTGCGCTGGCGGCAGCGCGTATTCTCTCTATTTCCGGGATGACTGGCGATCCGGCGAACGCGCCCATCAGTTCGGGCAATGCCTGGCAGTTGGCCTGTGCAACAGCTGCGCAGGTCGCCAAGTCGGTGGGCCAACTGGCCCAACAAAATAGCGTGGGCGGCGCAGCCGGCACCGTCACCGTGTCGTTCCCTAACAATTCTGACACCGCCGCCTGCACCGGCACGACCCCCGCTTTTGGAGTGAACCCGCTGGTCACCGTACAAGTCCAGCGTACGGACCTGCCGACTTTCTTCGCTCGCATCTGGGGACGGCGGGGGGCAAGCGTGAGCGCCACTGCAACGGCCGAGGCCTTCAATTCTTCGAACTCAGATCTGGTTGGCAATGCCGCGTCCGGAACGGTGATCCCGGTCCAACCACGGTGTGTGAAGCCGTGGATCGTGCCGAATCTTGATCCGGGTAATTTCTCTGATCCGTTCGTGGCAACAGCCAATGGAGCCATCGGTTCTCCCGAAATCAGAGTCGGCGGCGCTGCGCCAGGCATTGTCGGAGAACAGTTCAGTCTATTCGCAGACTGCGCAGCTGGAGCGTCTTGTAATCCTCCGGACGCGACCCCGAAGGCAAATCCAACAGGAGGACTTTTTTACAATGGGTTTCTAGCTCCAGCGGGGAATAACCTGGAGTACGTGCCCGGAGCGGTTCCATCCCAATCCACTGCGGTCCCTTCATGTGGCAACGCCCCAAGCTACCAAGAAGCGGTCTCGGGCTGCGACCAGACCACTGTCTACCAGTGCGGAGTGCCCAACGGCAATACTGCTGACCTCAGCGAAAATCCTGGCGGCAGCGCAGGCGATGCGGCGACCGCCGTACAGTGCGTGATTCACCAGGGGACAGTGGGCTCCACGGCAAGCGGTCAGGACACTCTGGACAATACCGTATTCCCTTTTCAGATTTCAGCGGGCAGCAGCAATCCACTCGGTATTACCGGACAAATCACCAGCAGCAATTCTATTGTCTCGCTGCCCATCTATGACAACACTCAACCCGGCGTGGTATTCGCTGCTGGGAGCACGACGCCCGTGACCATCGTCGGCTTTCTGCAAGTTTTCATTAACTATGTCAACCCAGACGGCAGCTTGTTCGTGACCGTGCTGAACGTGGCCGGTTGCGGGAACGGTGGTCCGGCGAGCAGCCCCGTGGGCACGGCTGTCACGGGGACCAGTCCGGTACCAGTTCGGCTGATCACACATCCCTAGGGCTGGAATTAGTCCGGAGTGCTGTCGTCCGACGGAGTCCTAACTTCGGGCTGACTTCGCGCGGGGGTCGGACCGCCGGACGGCACATCGGGTGGTGGATTGGATTGGACGGCGACCGGTGGCGGTTCATCATCGGCCTCGTCATTACTCTGTATCGGTGGCAGCGGCGTGACGGCGCCGTCGGCGCGGGGACTGAGAATCACGCGATCGAGCATGCGGGGATCATTGGCTGAACTTAGAATCAGAAAGTTGAATTTAGAGCCGTTCAACAGCCGCGCGAGAACTTCGGGCGCTGGCGCGGGGCCAATGTCCGCTACTACCTGTTCCTGTTCCGCTCCCGCCGAGATAGCCACTTCCGCTCCAGTCCGTTGATGCACTGCGAACAGAACCTCTGACAAGCTTGCCTTGTAAGCTCTGATCGACAGCAGCCCGTCCTGGAAAGAAACGTCAAGCGACGGCTTGGCAGACCCGTCCGTTTGGAGCGCGAGTGGGCGTGCCGCAAAACTTGTATTTACCAGTCCCGGACGCGTGATGGGAGGAAAGTCGTCAACCGGTTCCACAGCTTGCTGCACGCCCCCGCTGACCTTGATGATTACCGTCCGTCCGTAAGGAAATATCTGGTAGGACTGCGGCGTCTTCAGATCGAGCACCAGGCGCGTGACTGGCGGATTCGACTGAAACAGGCCAATCCGCACGTCCTTAACTTCTCCTCGATTCACGGACTGGTTCCGAAGTCCGGCTCCTGGCACCGCGTTGGGAAAGTCCACCACCAGGCGATCGGGGCCGGTCAGAACCTGAGTCTGCGGAACCAGGCGGTCGCTGGCTTCAATTTCAATTTCGACGCCGTCCTTGGTGCTCCCGAGCACATGCACGCGACGCACTGAGGAACTAGACTGAGCCCAGATTGAAGGGGCCCACAAAATGCCAAGCAGCAAGAGCTGAGGCACAACTGTAGTCAAAAACCTGCGCATGAAAAATCCTTGTCGCGGTCTTAGTTCGCGGCCAGTTCGCGGCCTTAGGTGTGGTTATGCGGCGATTGTAGCAGCGTTTCTTTGGGAATCTGTTTACTTTGGTGCTAGAACCTTTGGGTGGGCTACGGCGTCGCTGGCTGCGTTAGAGACGATGTTAAAGGAGCTCTCAGACGCGGGCAAGTTTGCGGCGTGCATTCCAATAAATTCCCGCGAAACCGGAGGCCATGAGGAGCCATGTCCCGGGCTCCGGGACACTCTCCGAGGGGCCACCACAGGGCCCACGCTTCTTTTTGCCTTTATCATCGCTATCGCCGTCATTTTCCTTGTCGCCCTTCTTGCCCGGCGCACAAAGCCCTCCACGTGGCAACGGAGGAGGTGCAAAAGGAGCCCACCCTCCCCCGGAGAGCGGGGAGTACAGACTCAATGGAGGGTTAGGCTCGAAACCTGGCATCCCCGGCCGATTCAGCAATGCGGACTGGAATGGAACAGGAGGGCTGTGGGCGGCGGTACCGTCGCCCGCACGGAAGGGGTCTTCAAATTTCGCAACCGGCGGCTCCGAAGACGATGTGGCCTGTTGTGGAACTTCTTCGATCCGATTCGCGCATCGTGCGCGCGCGGTCATCCTGCCATCCGTGATGACTTTCTCTCCTTTATGAAGGGTCACTCTTCGCCGAGTCCAGTAGACGCGGCTGCCGATGCGATAGGAGACATAAGCGGTCCTGGCCAGGACGAGGCGTACCACTCGCGCATGGTCGTAGTCGAATCCGGCGTAGTGGGCAGCTACGACGGGGTCGTGTTCCGCAACCCACTTTAGTTCGCGTGCATCTTCGATTCCTCCGGGTACCACTGAATACGGGTAAACCGGACGGGCCTCCGCCCTGGGACGAAATGCCTGTTCCTCGTTGGTCAGTAAGAGCCGCATACGGCTGTCTTCAGCCTGCCACCGCGGGGGTACCGACGATGAGGATGAGACGAAGAGCGAAGGGCTGAGCTGCCTGACCGCCACTGCGGAGAGAACCGCTGCAAGCAAGGCTAACGTAAGAAGGAAAGAACCGCGCCGAAGCAAGCGGTTACGACGATGACGACGGGTACGGCGGCGGGGGAACTCCGTGCGAATTATCCCTGATTCCGGTTGGGTCAAAAACAACTCCTACTTCCCGCGGGCCGGGGACGCCTGGGCTCTAGACTGGCACTTCGCCGCACTCATTGGTGCAGGTTGAATGCCATTGCCGATCACGCTGTCTCCCCCAAATGCTGGAGATCGAAGCTTTTGTTTGCACGATGCTAACAGACAGTGCAGTGGTTTGCACAAAATGTGTTGTGGATTTCCTTGGTTCGCCCAAATCGGTGCTCGGAGTTTGCTCTTCGTAACCAGTCTCCGGGTGGTCTCAGCGAGATGCTTTGCGCTCGTAGATCCAGGTATGCAAACCTTTGGGCCGTTTGACTACCTGCAAGCGTCCCCCTCTACGTCCTGTTGACCTAGCGCAGAAGTACATTGTGCTTGAAATCCTCAGCCGCCTGCACCACATTCTCCGGTCTTCCGAGGTCGCGCCAATAATATTCATCAACACGAAAGCCGAGGATCTTTTCTCCTTGAGCAGCCAGGCGCAAATAGGACTGGATGATGGAGAAAACGCCTTCTTCACTCATCATGGAAAAAATACGAGGAGAAATAACGTGGATTCCGGAAAAAGCCAACGCTTGCACCGGCTGGGATGATCGCACCAATTCAGTTTTCTCATCGCTGCCGGATCGTCGGCCGCACAGCTGACGCGCTTCGTCAAACAGCAGATATCGGGAAGTCTTCCGGTCTTGCATCGCCAAGGTGGCAAGAGCCTGATTTTCAGCATGGAATTGCACCATGCGTCCTAGATCGATGGTGCTGATGACGTCGACGTTGTGCAGAATGAAAGGCTCTGACTGCTCGCGAAAAAAGTATGCGGCCTTTTTCAGGCCGCCACCGGTGTCGAGCAGAACCTCTTCGCGAGAGATTTCGATGCGCATGCCGAGATTATCGTTCTTCTCGAGATACTTCAAAATCATGTCGGCAAAGTAGTGCACGTTGATGATCACATCGCTAATTCCAAAGGTCCGCAGGCGGGCGAGCGTGATCTCCAGCAGCGTTCGCCCAGCGACTTCTACCAGCGCTTTGGGACGATGGTCGGTGAGTGGTCTCAGGCGCGTGCCCAGGCCAGCGGCCAGAATCATCGCCTTCATTCGCCCTTATTCTCCAACTCACGATGCCGCACCACAACCTCTACTCCGTTCCGTCCGCGTAAACGTCTCGCCAGTTGCTCCGCCAGATATACTGAGCGATGCTGTCCGCCGGTGCATCCGAATGAAACCATCAAACTCTTGAAGCGGCGACGCTGATACTCGCTCACGCTGGCATCCACCAACGACAGGACGCTGGCCAAGAACTGGTGCACGCTTTCCTGCTGATTCAGATAATCGATCACCGCCGCGTCCTTGCCCGTGAGCGCGCGGAAGCGCTCTTCCCGGCCGGGGTTGGGAAGGCTGCGACCATCGAAGACAAATCCCCCGCCGTGCCCAGTCTCATCCTTGGGCCAGCCCCGGTGAAACGAAAAGCTAAAAATGCGCACCGTCAGATTGTCTGCATCGGTAGCGAGGCTCTGCAGCTTCTCCGACCCCAGCATGCTGTTGAATGCGTCCATCAGCGTGGGAAGCGCGATAGGCAGCTTGACGTTGTGCAGCAGCCAGCGCAAGTTTTTCAGCGCGTAGGGGACGCTTTGCAGAAAATGAGCTTTGCGCTCATAAAAACCGCGAAAACCATAAGCACCCAACGCCTGCATGATTCTGACGTAAACGTAGGCATAGTAGTGCCGCATGAATACGTCGCGCTCCAGGGGAATGAAACCGGCAAGCCTGTCGAAATAGTGATCGAGTAATTGCTGGCGCAGTTCCGGCGGCAGATCGGCTTTCGCGTCGTACAGCATGGAAGCAACATCGTATTGCAGAGCCCCTTTGCGGCCGCCCTGATAGTCCACGAAAAATGGCTGGTCGCCGCGTAACAGGACGTTTCGTGACTGGAAGTCCCGATAGAGAAAGTAATCGTGGCCCGCACTCAACAAAAACTCCGTCAAGCGTTCGAAATCATCTTCCAATGCCTGCTCGTTGAAGGGAATGCCAGCGAGCCGAAGAAAGTAATACTTGAAGTAGTTCAGATCCCAGGCGATGGATTGGCGATCGAAGCTGGCGCGCGGATAGCAGACTCCGTAGTTCAAATCACGACCGGCCTCGACCTGAAACCGAGGCAGGATTTCCATGACGCTCCGATACGCTTCAACCGCCGGTGGTGCAATGTTCTCGCCGGCACGATTTTTTGAAAGAAACTCAAAGAGGGTCGTGTCCCCCAGATCTTCTTCGAGATAAGCGCCCTGGCTCAAATCCTCCGCATAGACTTCCGGCACGGGCAGGCCGTGCCGCCGAAAGTGTCTGGAGAACTCAAGGAAAGCGACGTTCTCTTCGCGCACATCATACAGAATGCCGATCGCGCTGAGTTTGTCGCTGGCCAGCCGGATAATGTTACGGCCCGACCCGCTCAGCTGGCCCTGCAGCGGGTGCACCCGCAAGACCGGTGCGCGGAAATGCTGCTCAAAGAGCCTTTTTAGAACGTCCATGAATATCGGGTCCAGCGTCCGTCCCACAAAGATACCATCGAGCGCGCGACCGCATAGTAAGGCGCACGCCACCTGCTTGACGGATCCTACGTGAAAAAACGAGGCGGGAGAGATTGGCGAGAACGGCACAAACGAAAACGCCCCAGACTCATTGAGTCATGAGGCGCTCGTCGAACAGCCCTCCCCCGAAGTCTGCTCACGACTACCCTAACGGAGCGGGTGATGCTTGTATATGGCTCGGATGTGCTATCTGACGATGACAAAATTTTAGTGCGTATCCCAACGGCAGCAGCACAGCTTTCCCATTTCGGAGAACCGGTATGGAGCCTAACATCCCAAACTGGTCGGATCCGGAAATTAGAAAGACCTCATGATCGGAATCGAGTTTCGAGTGCTGCCTTCCCGTAAATCCTTGTGTTAGCGGGTGCAAACTGCGATACGCACACCGCAAGCACGGTACACCGTAGCATCGGTCATCCGCGTGCAAAGGTATGTGTGCCGCCAGTCGAGTGTGCTGTCTCATCACTAACTACCGAGAAAAATACCTCGACGCGTGGTCCGCCAAACGAGGCGGTTTAGCTGCTGCCAATGCAACCCCGGGACCTGTGGAAATAGCCACTGCTAAGTGGAAGGGGCGAAGCCTTGTCCGAAATGTTGGAAATGCAGAGTGCGACGGTTCCGAGCCATACGGTGTCAGAGTTGCCTCGCTATTGGTATGCGGTGCACACGCTGCCCTCGCGCGAGAGGCGGGCTGCGGAGCACCTTGAATACCATGGACTGGAAAACTTCACGCCCCACTATCGCGTGGTGCGACGTTGGAAGAATCGCTGCACGAAAACCTCGGACATTCCGCTATTTCCAGGTTACTTGTTCGCGAGAATTGCACCCGCTGAGCGGATCAGAGTGCTTGAAGTGCCCGGTGTGATTTCGATTGTAGGCAGAGGCCGCGAACCGGTAGCGTTACCGGAGTTTGAGATTGAGTCGCTTCGGGCCGGCCTTCACCTGCGCCAGGCCGAGCCTCACCCTCACCTGACCGTCGGACAACGAGCTCGCATTCGCGGCGGCGCTTTGGCCGGCATGGAAGGCGTCGTGGTGCGCAAGAGCAACAGCCTGCGAGTCGTCTTGACCTTGGACTTGATTATGCAGAGCGTGTCGGTCGAAGTGGATGGGGACGAGCTTGAACCGATTTGTGGTGTTCCACTTCAGCTAATTGCGTTTGAGACCAAGCACTCCGAAAGCCGGCGGCGGCACAACCTCACGGTTTCTTGATTTTCGTCCCCTCTCCTGTAGTCGGACCCTTTAACTCATGCTGATTGTTGTTCGACATCTGGCAACGGCGGCTCTTATGTGTTCGGTCGCGACATCGAGTTGGTGCACGCCTCAGGCCGGCCAAGATCGAGCTTCGAAAAATTCAGAGGACTCTCAAAACCAGACGTTGGCATTCTCCCCGACCGCCGAAGGCAATAAATTGCAGTGTCTGTGCCCGTTGTCCTTTGTGAAGAACCTCTCGTCGGATCAGAAGAAGATTTGGCTCAGTCCCCTGCGGCTGCGTGAGCGTGATACGTCTTGGTTCCTGCCAGCTGGGATAGTCTCTGCAGGGTTGATTGCCAGGGACCACTACTTCATGCAGCAAGTCTCCCACTCGCCTCAGCGCCTCAAATACAGCCGAGCCTTTAGCAACGCTGGCACCGCAGCCCTGTTAGGCACTGCAGGGGGCTTTTATCTGTGGGGAGGAATAACAAAAAACGATCATCACCGCGAGACCGGATTGCTTGCCGGCGAAGCGCTGGTAAACGGGACTATCGCGGCGGAAGCGCTGAAGCTGGTCACCCAACGGCCGCGCCCCGAATCCGATAAGGGACGAGGTCGGTTTGGCCTGGGAGGCGCATCCTTTCCGTCCGAACATGCGCTAGCCGCCTGGTCCATCGCGACCGTGATCGCTCATGAGTATCCCGGTCCGCTAACGAAACTACTGGCCTATGGCGCTGCCTCTGCGGTCGGCGTTTCGCGGGTCACCGGGAGGGAGCATTTCGTGTCGGATGCGGTGATTGGCAGCGCTCTGGGTTGGGCGATCGGCCGACAGGTCTATCGTGCGCACCACGACCCGGCCTTGGGAGGAGCAGGTTGGAGCGCGGTCGAACCCGAAGAGCCGCACCGGCCACGGCCACCCGCCGAGTTTGCTTCGCCGTACGTTCCGCTCGATTCTTGGGTGTATGGGGTCTTTGACCGGCTGGCCGGGCTCGGATACGCGCCCAGTGCGTTTGCGAGCGTGCGGCCCTGGACCCGCATGGAGTGCGCCCGGCTTATGGGCGAAGTTGGCGAACTACTTGCCGGAGGCGAGAACCACCAGTCGGATGCGGGCCGGCTCTATGCCGCGCTGCAGACCGAGTTCGCTGCGGAACAAGAACGATGGGGAGGTTCCGGAACGTCAGGAGTCAGGGTCGAAAGCATTTACATGCGCTATACGGGCATCGCGGGCGTGGCTCTGGCCGACGGGTACCATTTCGGCCAGACGCTGGTGAACGACTACGGCCGTCCGTATGGGCCAGGCTCCAACGTGTTAAGTGGCGCTTCGGGTTGGGCGTCTCTAGGCCCAGTGGCCCTTTATGTTCGCGGCGAGTACCAGCACGCAGCGGTGCTTCCACCGTATAGCGCGACGGTGCAGCAACTCATCGGCGCCGTCGACTTCACCCTGCCTCCGTCACCCGCACCCGCCCGGGCAATCGATCAGTTCCGTCTGCTGGACGCATATGCGGCGTGGAACTTCAAGAGTGTTCAGTTGTCCGTGGGCCGCCAAAGTCTGTGGTGGGGGCCCAATCGGGACGGCCCCCTGATGTACAGCGACAATGCAGAACCCATGGACATGGTACGGCTGAGCAAGACATCGCCTCGGCGGCTCCCCGGCTTTCTGAGCTGGCTGGGGCCAATGCGCTGGGAGTTTTTTTTCGGACTCATGGCCGGGCACCACCACCCTGCCCATCCCGCCGTCGACGGCCAAAAAATAAGTTTCAAGCCTACCCCCAACCTGGAATTCGGGTTCTCGCGCACTATCGTCTTCCGCCCGGTTACATTGAACATGTTCTGGCGAGGTTTCATTAGCGTCGGGGACAACGCCAGAACCATACCCGGCAGTCCGCTCGATGTGGGTGACCGGCGCGGAGGCTTCGATTTCAGCTATCGCGTCCCCGGCTTGCGGAAGTGGCTGGTGGTCTACAACGATGCGCTGACCGACGATAATCCCTCGCCACTGTCCGCGCCCCATCGTTCCATCATGAACCCGGGAATCTATTTGCCGCAGATTCCAAAAATTCCCAAGCTCGATTTTCGGGTAGAAACACCGTTTTCCGATACCCCGGCAGTCGCGAAATACAACGGCCACTTCTTCTATTGGAACAGTGCGTTCCGCGATTCCTATACTAATCGTGGCAACCTGCTCGGTTCGTGGGTAGGGAGGCAGGGTCGCGGGACTCAGCTTTGGAGCACTTACTGGTTGTCGTCGCGCAACACTCTGGAGTTAGGCTATCGCGAAGCTGCGGTCGACCGGGAGTTCATCCCTTCCGGCGGGCACATTCGGGACTTCACTGTGCGCGCGACGTTTTTGTTCGGGTCAGGCTTCGACGTTTCCACTTTCGTCCAGCACGAACGATGGACCTTCCCCGTGTTGTCGCCGCGTTCTGACTCGGACACAACGGCCTCCGTCCAGCTGACCTATTCGCCGAAGCGGGCCAAGATGCTCCGCTTCAGGCAACCCTAAATTTTCAACAAACCGGCGACGCCAAGTCCAAGTATTGGCAAGACTGGTCAAGAGGTTTATCGCTCTGATAAACGCAGGTGTGATTTGCCGCCGAACCGCGAGTCTGCTGGCTTGTCTCTTCTCATTGCAGAGCATTGGATTCGCCCAGAGCACGGTCCTGGTGCCGGCCACGGATGGACCGCATCAGTCTTGCGCGGGCGCGGCGTGCCCAGGCCTACCCGGAACCGGCCAGTTCTCCAGCCCGGCGAGTCAGGGCCCAGCAACTTTGCCGTCAGCTGCTGTAGGCGCGGAACCGAATTCGAGCCGGGTTCCGAACCTCCTCGATAGGTCCGCTGCTCCCGAACCGTTCCCTCCAGCAACCGAGTTTCAGGACTTCGTGACGACTTCGGTCGGGCGCAAGTTGCCGATCTATGGGTACAGCTTGTTCGATCGTGTTCCCTCGACCTTTGCCCCCATCGACCGGGTTCCGGTCACAGCCGACTACGTACACGGTAGGAAATCATGGAGATGTTCTGGTGCTAGATATGGGTGAACCGGTTTATATTCTGGATCTGGCGAAGACTCTCATTCGACTCTCAGGAAAATCGGAAGATGAAATCGAAATCACATTCACAGGATTGCGGCCGGGGGAAAAGCTTTACGAAGAACTCTTCTATTCCAGAGAAAAACCGCTGCCGACAGCAAGTCGAAAAGTAAAAAGAACACAGTCTACCCTGATGAGTTGGCCAATTTTGCGCAAACATCTCGGCGAGCTGCATTCCCTGGCCGCGCACGCTTCGGAGATGTCCATTCGTGAGAAGGTAAGAGAAATTATTCCTGACTATCAGTATCCGTCCGAAATCCACACGCCGCCGGAGCCTCACGCACATCCCCTTGCCGCTCCTCTGGCCTCCCCGAACGATGCCGGCTTGTCGGTCGGCGCCACGGCTGGGAGCTGATGACATGCGACAGTTCCGATGCTCCGCGGGTTAGCCCCCATCGGCACCGCTATCCTGAAAGATGAATAATGGCGCGCGAAGAATAAAAGCCCTCGGTCTGTTCACAAGCGCCGGAACGCGAGGTACCGTTTATTCAATGGCCTTTCAATTTCCAAATTTCGGCCTTGCTCGTGTTCGGACGGACATTACGTAGGCCGTGCTTTTATCCTGATAGACACGAATCAATTTCCCGAGTGCGTGGCGGACCTTAAGCCGCGGACGACCTACTACTGCACCGGGGACTCGCTGGGTGCCAGTGGGACGAGTGATGGACTGGAGAACACTGTCAAACAGTTCACCACACACCAACCCCAAATCACGGGACAACTCGGTCGATTCGATGCGAAAGCTTACATTTTGATCGGGCGGGAAAGCCCCAGCTTATGCATCTTGCCGATCAGCGTCGTGCGTTTTAGTCCTAACCTGGCAGCAGCACCGCCAGAACCTCCGATAAGCCAGTTGGTTTCCTTGAGCGCCTTGAGAATGTGGTCGCGATCGGCTTCCCGGAGTGTGACGGCGTTGTCTGGGAGCGGGAGTGTGCCGGGGCGGTCTGGATCTCGATCCGAGACCCGCCTTAGGTCGGACAAGGGAGCTTGCAGCGTCCGTCCCGACGAGAGGATTACGGCCCGTTCAATAAAGTTCTGAAGCTCACGAATGTTCCCAGGCCAGTCATACCGGGTCAAAACATCCATTGTCTCTGCAGGAATCGTCTCGATTCTCCGATTCATTCGCGAGGAATAGTTGGCCACGAAGCGTTTCACCAGCAAAGGAATATCCTCGCGCCGTTGGCGTAACGGAGGAACAGAAATCGGAAAGACGTTGAGCCGAAAATAGAGATCGATGCGAAACTGCTTTTCAGCAACCAGTCGCATCAGGTCCCGATTCGTTGCAGCCACCAGGGCGTACATTCACGCGCTGGGTATGAACACTGCCCAGCCTTTCGAACTCCTGCTCTTGCAGAACTCTCAACAACTTCGCCTGCAGTTCCAGCGGGACGTCCCCAATCTCGTCGAGAAACAACGTGCCCTTCTCCGCCAATTCGAAGCGCCCTACTGTGCGTGCGATTGCTCCTGTAAATGCCCCTCTTTCATGGCCAAACAGTTCGTTCTCCAGCAGGTCCGCCGGAATCGCTGCGCAATTCAGTCTGACAAACTTGCGATCGCTCCGCGCGCTGAGGGAGTGAATTGCGCGCGCGATGAGCTCCTTGCCGGTGCCGGTCTCTCCTTGAATGAGCACGGTGGAGTCAGTCGGCGCCACCGTACTGACCTGTTTCAGGACGTTCTTCAAGGGCGAACTTGAGCCGATGATGCCCTTGAAGCTATCTTGAGCGCCGTTTGCCGCATCCGACACCAACCTCGGACCGAGCACCCGCCTGGTTGGATCGTCGGCTTGGCGATCCGAAGAGTCCTCCATCAGGACCAAGTCAGGTGCGAAACCGTTATAGATATGTTCCTGCCGCACATTCGGAGAGAAAGAAATATTAGAGCTCATTTTTGTACCCCCACATAAACGAATTTTGATAACCCATCTTGGAATCTCATTTCATGGTCAGGGACCGCTCGAAAATGGACACGATGTCTGATCAGAAGAAACACCAACGCAAGGACGACAAACGTATAGGGCCGTGATAACGCGAGTTTAACGATCCACATTGAACCTTCTTTGCAGTGGTTTACAGGTGTTCCTGCCAGCGACACCTTGAACGTCAATCCGCCTCTCCGGAGTTCGATCGTCGAGACGACAGCTTGATCACTTTCCAGCCGGACAGACGCGCGTCCAACGAATATCCACCAGGCCCCAGGAGGGCAAGCGAACTCGACACGAAAAACACGACTGCGCATAGAACTAACCACGCGTCCCCCAAGCTCGCGATGCCCCGCAAGTTATGGTGCGCGTACAGTACCGATCCGACTGTGCAAATGGCGGCCGTGGCGCCTGCCAGAGATGTCCGCAGGCCAAGCACCAGCACGACGCCTGTCGCCACTAATCCCAGGCCCAAGAGCAGTCCACCCATGGGTTCGGAAACGCCCGTTTGCTGACCCAGTCCGAAAACCACCACTGCTTCAACAATGAGTGCGATTCCGTCAATCAGCCTCAACAGAAGCAGAGCCCATCCCACGCTGCCACCAGGGAATCGTGAGTAAAGCCGGTCCAAATCTGCCTCCTGCAGCAAACCCTCTATACTTCGCATCTGCAGCAACACTACGCGGCACGCGCCCGCTTTGAAACGTCAAAGCGGGCGTCTAGTGGATAACTCTTTCGGATGTATGCAAGGGTGGTCGGAAGGACGTCTTACAGGTGGATGATGCCTCGCCGGAGGGCTATCGTAACCGCCTCCGTGCGATCGTTGACCTGAAGCTTGGAAAGAATATTGCGGACGTGCATCTTTACCGTATCTTCCGCGATCGAGAGATCGCTGGCAATTTCCTTGTTTCGTTTTCCTGCCGCCACAAGCGACAACACCTCAACTTCGCGCGGGCTGATCGGTTCGTCAACCATGTGCTCCGCGAGCTTTTGGGCCAGCGCGGCCGGAAGCCACCGCTTCCCTGCGTGAACGCCACGGATTGTAGCCAGCAATTCGCCGCGGACGATTCCCTTTGCGACGTAGCCCTGCGCTCCAGCTTCAAGTGCGCGTTGGATGTCGACGTCGCCCTCATGGGAACTCAAGACGACAATGCGTGCGTTCGGCGACTTCTGTTTGATCTTCTTGATCAAATCGAAGCCGGTCAT